>Ga0228710_1008447_pt1 | contig 14752 bp, 8 predicted proteins | sample MedpolnodulmetaG_FD_177995 | JGI IMG/M metagenome (GOLD analysis project Ga0228710, IMG submission 177995) | Root nodule microbial communities from Medicago polymorpha collected in Santa Monica, California, United States - pink nodules | ecosystem: Host-associated > Plants > Roots > Nodule...
TAAAAAGTAATTAGTTTTTTTTTTTTTTTCCGGTTTGTTTCAAGCACTTCTTTCATTTTATTGGAAGAACTTTAGCCTACTTCATAAAAAAAAAAAATCACTCATCGGGTGTTTCACTTTGTTTAAAATTAGGGTCATGAAAATTTGTGCTCTAAGGGCACATGTTAAGGTTCCCAAAAAGAGTATCTTTGCATTGAAAAATATAATATTGTGATTTTTAAGAAGTCAAATGCACAGTTTTTGATACATATATTTCTATAATAAGTTCGTTAATATGTGTCCTTGAGGGCACAAGTTAACATTTGTCTTAAAATTAAAAGGTTTAAATATATTTTTTATCATCATTTTTACCTAAATTAATTTTTTTCCCTAATTTTTTAAATCAGGTTTTTAGTGCCTCTGTTTCAGAACTTTGTGTTTTCTACCTTCATTCAATTTTGGAGGTTTTTTTTTGTTGATGTAGCTATGAAGTGATCGATTGTGTTGAGATTGGTTGAGTTTCATCAAACAATATAATGATGATGACACATCAGTAAAAAAAGCTCTAAAATTGAGTGAATGCAAATTATTGAAAGTTGTAAAATAGGAGACCAAAATTTCAGCTTTGATATATGCCTCATTATTTTCGCCCGCCATCCTTAAGAAATTTTCTTAGCTCCGTCCCGAGAGTAAGTAGAACTATTAAGTTTTGAAATAACATAAATTAAATTAAACAGACAGAGTTTCAGCTTCATATGGGAAATAAGGTGAACTTATTTTTATCTGCTAATGTATTGAAATAGAGTCGTTTTGATGAGCATGGAACTCAAGTCAAACGAGTGGAAGATGTCAAGGTTACACTACTAACTAGACCTACATATTGTCATTCATGAAATTATCAATGACTCATTTCTAAAATAAAGCTCCTTTTATTTTTTTTATTTATTTTTGTCAAGTAGCATAGTGGTTAGATTCACACACATTATGTGTGGAGAAGTGAGGAATCCGAGGTTCGAACCCCGGTTCCTGCACAAATTATCCCTGGTAGCTACCAACTGAGCTACGCTTACGGGACAATTATTTTTGTATAGTTATTATTATGGTTTGCCTTACATAACCAACATGATTGCACTTTTAATTTTTTTTTGACAAACATGAGTGCACTTGAAACTTCAACGACGTCATTTTATTGATTGATAACTATATATATAAGCACTTCTTTTCCTCGCCTTTACTACTCAAAAACCTTCATATCTTTAAAAGTGTGCATCTCTGGACACAAATTATTTAAAAGTGTACTTGAGACTGTAATGGCCGAGAAAGAAGAACCCCTTGCATCTAGAGCTTTATGTAACCATTTTCGATCAACCACTTGAGACTCCATTTGTTATTCTGACATTTGTATGACCAAAAAGCCCATCCAAATGTTGCACGAGAATATACATCCATTTGTGCTTGGACGTATCTTTGGTAGTCTTGCATAGATGCACCTTGTATGCTCCATTCAGCCGTCCATTCCCCTAAATAGAAAAGTAAAATTGTCAATAAAGTTAACTATTATTGTAGTTTAATAATTATGCGTGTATAAATTTCATTTCATATATAAAAAAGAAAAAAAGTGTAGATAATTTAACACATGTATCAAAATCATATTATATAAATACTATATAATTGAATACAATCAGTCTATTTACGGCATCATATGATATTCCTTAATACTTGATCCTTCACACTTGGTAACTGCAACTATTACTTACAAGTTTAAATAAACACAAAATAGTTTATGATTTTTTTAGAAATCTCTAAAAATAATCTCTTAGCTATTTATATTAAAATCACTCTTATTTTAATATATATATATATATATATATATATATATATATATATATATCAAATGAATAAGTGTTTCATGAAATATATAGACTAACTAACATTAGCAAGGATTTGGTTATCTTACCTACAAAACTAAGAGCATTTGACGAAGAGAAACCACTAAGATCCCCGGCTCTGTCATTTCTTATGTAGTCAATATTTTGTTGAACATTCATGCCATTGAATTTGTCCCAAAACATATTGTAGTAATGCACATCAAGGACTACTTTATCAAAGCCTTTGACAAATGAGAGAAGAAGTTTAGAATCTGTGGCTAATGGATTTGACATGATCACATAAGTATTTGGGATGTATTGCCTCACAACATCATAAGCTGCCTTGTAATAGTTCTTGAGGCTATCTTGATTGACACTTAGTGGCTCATTCATCAGCTCTATTCCTCCTAAACTTTTTCTATTACTATATCTGTTATTCAATTCATGTATAAAGAAATCAGTTTCGAGTAGGTAATTTTATTTTGGTGAACTAAGTTTTAAAGAAGAGATATGTTAAGTAATATAGAGGTGTGTTATTTGAACAACCATTAGTATGATAATTTTTGGGACAATCATAAATTTACAAAGAATAATAAAAGTTGATACGGAAACCAAAACAACAGAGAGAAAAAGTAAAATCATAATGTGAGTATAAGAGATAAAATCACAAAATAGTTATACAAATATTATTTATGTACAAGATATACTCCCTCCGTCATTTTAGTTGTCATTTTAAAATTATTCACACATAACAAGATAAACAATAAATTTTTACTATTTATTCTTTCAAAATAAAATATATTTTTTTACTACTTATGGAACTATTTGTAGTTTTTACAATATTTTAGATATATAGAGACAAAACCTTTTTGCCAAGAACTCTATGACAGAGACTGTCTGTGGAATGTATGAATCACCCCATTCTGTATATCCATCTCTTGTCCCACTATGCTCAAAACCATTTTGAGAACCTTCAACTGCATGCAAGTCCACAATCACTTTCATCCCATGCCTACTGCAAGTTACAAATATATACTTGATTAGTAATCATGTGCTCGTTTAAGGGTATACTTGATTAGTAATCATGTGCTAGTTTAAGGGTAAGAGTTTAGTCTTATAACTTTAAAGTACATCTTAAATACATGTTATGTGTTACAATTTAAAATTTAAATACATCTCAAAGACTTACTATGCCCATGTGAAAGCATTGTCAAGTGCTGCCAAAGCTCCCCCAACAAAAGGCTTAGGTGGGTTTGGATCTTGAGCTATCCACCATCCAACAGGTATCCTCACTGCATCTAATCCATTTTGTGACATAAATCTGAAATCATCTTCAGTTATGTATGAATTCCAATGATCCTGCAAAGCAAACAAAGCTCAAAACTAAGATGGTATGGAAATCCAACAAAGAATTTCAGCAAGTGATAGTTTCTCATGAAAAGTTTATAGGAATTCTCACCCTTAAGACTTGAGGAGCTCTATCTGGACCATAACCATTAGTAAGTTGGTATTCTCCTTGTAATGTGTTTACAATTGTCATATGAAAAACTGATGGATCATTGTCATCCCAGTTTGTGCCTTGATAATCTGCAATCACCGATGTCTTTGATTGAACCTTCATACATATATGGTCAAGGATTAATAACTAAAGTGCTTGAAATTAAGAACAATATTTATATGTCATTAACACTCTCTTTTTAATACTAGCTCTTTTATTGGGTGAAACTCACGTTGGTCTCACCACTTTACTTGAAATCTATTTATAAAGTGTGAGATTCACATGAGTGACTTCGAATAAGAGATTAAATATTAGAGAAAGTGTTTTTTTTTTAGAAAAATATTAGAGAAAGTGTTAGAAAGAAAGTGAGCATAACATGTTAAAACCAGACTTAATTTGAAACCCTAGAGTCAATCATGTTAATCATCAGAAATAACAAATCAATATGCGGAAGCGTACCTGAATTCATATTCCGAGATTGTTGATGTAGTAATGATCTTCCAGATCAACACACACTCTCACTGAGAGAACCCTTTGTTATTCTCTTGGTGTGTGTGACCTGGGGACCATGACCTCTTTATTTATAGCACCCATACTAGGGTTAACTATTGGTATTTCTATTTTAGCCCATCATAAAAATAGAATTACCCATTAGTCTCTACACATTAAAGACCCACACCCTATTAGATACTCATAAACCCACTTTAGCTAAACCTTATTAGATCACTTTAATTAGGCCTAACTTAAACGACAATTAACAATAGATAATTATTCACATATAAGGTAACGTTGGATTAATGATCCAACATAACACTCCTCTCCACTATAAAGAATGTTGGAAATTAAGAATTTCTGCATAGGTAAAATGAAAAACTCAATGTTTACAAGTGGTGAGAGTTTGAGCCTGTTGGTTTGATCTTTTTGACCATGAGTCTCCACGGTAAAAACACAATATAAACCACTACTGTCACACTCCAATTGGCTATGTGCAATAACCCAACCAAAAAGTTTTATAGAAAATTAGATCACAAAATACATGAAATTTGTCCAATTCTTTCTCTAATATAGTGCAAAAATATGAGACCAATGTCATTTTTTCGAAGTCTCTAACATATATTATATTAGTAACTTGATTTAAAAGAATTGGTCTCTTAAGATTGGTTTAGAAGTAGAGTACTTATTTATATTACATAACTTGATTAAAAAAAATTCCAAATTGATTGGCTTGAGGATGGACTAATGAGTACCTGCAAAAATAGACCATTTGATGCTTTGATTCGAACTTTGAGAGGATCATCATTGTTCCTTATAATCTGAAATGTTTCTTGGTTTCTAGGTGAAGCTGAAAAAGATACAATTGTGTTGCCTCCTCCTATATTATTTAAACCAACAAATTTTTTGTTGAAGACCCTAAAATTGAAGGATGAGTCACTAACCCTCCAAAGCTGCAAATGAGCCAATAATTAGAACTTAACTTACCAAGTGTAGTCATGACATTACTTACTAGATATATACATTACTTACCCTGAATGTTTCCCAACCAGAAGGTGAACTACGGTCGGCTACAATAGTAGTTCCTCCCCCATCTTCAGCGCAAAGATATGTCTGGAACTTTTTAGACATGAATTGTACTTGAGTTCCATCCTAAAATCATCAAATATTAAAACTTAATAAGGCGCGCACATTTGATTTGCCCAAAAACAAGTGATTGGAGAATATTTTTAGTTAGTCATGAAGTAATTGGTAATTTGAGCTACTTTACATCGGTGTTTAGGTTTTCATAAATCTTTGGGTTCTAAAAAGAATATGAGTTTAAGGAAAACATATTTATAGGTTTTCATAAATCTTTCGGTTCAAAAAAAATATGATTTTGATATATACATCTGAAGGTTGGTGGAAGTGTGTTTATTGTTTTAATCTGGAATACTTATTAGTGTAGTTAGATGAGTTAAGATACTTATATTGATAGAAAAATATGATTAATGTTTTATGGACAATATTCTAAAATAACAAATAATATTGCATAATATTGTTTGTGGGTTATGCTAAAAAGTGCCCTTAGAGCACTGGTTAATAACTCAAAAATAGAAATAAATTATAAATTTAATGTATAAAAAAAATTATTTTTAAAGTTTCAAAATATCGAATACATCATTTCTAAGATAAACTTACTCTTTTAAGTATTTTAAGAAGTGTCGTTAAGGCACTTGATAGTATTCCCTAAAAACTAATAGGAGACTCATAATATAATATAATATAAGAAGAATGAAACTTTTAAAATATAACCAGAGAAATTTATAATTTTTTATGGGAATACTACCAAGAGATCTTTGTTGACAATTCCGTCAAAACGAGAAGGTTCCATCCATCCTTCGGCGACAAGCCAGTTTCCTAAATTCACAGCTTTGTATGCAAACGAAAGAGAGTGAGGACATGTAAGACATAAAGCCAATAAGAAACTAAAATAATAGTTTGCATATTCCATTTTTTGAACGATCCTGAGTTGGCTATCACCAAGGGCACTATATATAGCCTCTGATGAAGATTTAAAATATTGATCAATAATTTTTAAATTAATGTTGCTCCACATTCTCTTATTCATATTTCTTAGTCTCAAGTTGGATGCCTACTAACAATGCATGATTTTAATATTTTAACCAAAATTAAACCACATTCTCTTATTCCTAGTCTAAGGATCGATGCGTAATATTCCATATGATTTTAATATTAGAACCAAAATTAACCCTTAAAATTCAAAATTAATCATGTTAATTATTTTGGTGTATTCTATGCACCCTTTGTTGTATCCTCTTCAACTATCTTCTTAAAGATATTCGAATACGCACATCGATGAATGAAGAATAGACTTTTCGCATCATTGTTTTTGTGTTCATGATGTGTTGCCCTTTATGTATTAGTGGCATTGTTTGCCAATGCATGGTATGGCATCATTCACGATTTCAAGAACATCTTGAAATCTAAATATGACTTTCATTTGCACGTATCATATATGGTAATCTTCTCCTTGGAAAATTGGTTGGTTTGATGGGAATTGATTTGATGTTGTGCTTCCATTCTCCATGGTTTATCTTGAAGGCTGAATCAAACCGGAAAGTGTTATATTAATTTGTTGGGTCACTTGTTGATGATTATGGTAATGGGGAAGTTGGTTGAATATCAATGCAACTAAAAAGAGAAATATGAGTAATAGCTTGAAAACTTTGTTTATTCAATCACTGGCGTCAAGATGGACACTAACGTTCCTGTCTTTCGGCTCTTATTGGCAAGGAACCATAAACTAGTTAAAAAGAAATAAGTGAATTGTAAAATTAGAAGAAAAAATGTTTATATAAGATCAACATAGGTTTATATATATAATGTCATATATTGTTTCTATTTTTGTTGATTGTTCCTCTTTTAATGGAATTTAACTAATTTTTTGTTTCTATTTTTGTTGATTGTTCCTCTTTTAATGGAATTTAACTAATTTTTTGTTGATAATTTAAATAATATGATAAAAATGATAAAACAGTTTAGAAGAAGGGTAAAATGGAAGAAAAAGTCTAGTCCAGAAAATGGGATGGGCATCCCCTTGTGATAGATGCAATTCATTATCTTTTTGTAATTTGTTTCTTCCTTTTTTATTAGAGAATCGGTTACATCTTTTTTAAATCAACTTATTATTTTAATAGTAAGTAGAGGGTAAAATTAACCAATAAAAGTCCAACCCAGAGAAAGGATGTATGTATAGATAATCTAATATATTCTTTGTATATATTAGATTAGATTAGATATATGTATAGATAATGGAATTGTCATACCCCAATTTTCGACTCTGAATAGTCTTTGACTTTTCAAAGGAAACTTCGGTAGAAAGGTATTTTAAAATACCTTATTTTTGTTCCGATTTGTGCCCTCTTCTCACATTTTTATTTTATTTATTTTCATCTTTTATTTTATTTCTTATTTCATTTTTATTTTGTGTTTATTTTATTTTCACTTTTTTTTAGTTTAGTTTATTTAACCTTTTATTTTTATTAGTCAAAAATTCAATGTGTCCAAAAATGCCAAGGTCCAAAAAAATATATGTCCAGGTTCTGTTTCTCACGCCACTTTCAATGAATTGAATTGTTCAATATCAATGACATTCCCTCCTTAATGGTACACAAAATAAAATCGATATGTGTAGGGCCAGTTTTATGGATGTGGAAAGAGATCAATATCATAGTCTTAAAATTTTGAAGGTAAATTTTGAGTTTTCGTTGATTCATTAGTAAAAATATAATATTTCAAAATAATTTCTATAGTCCAGCCACAGTTTCTTTTTATTAAAGCACAATTCTTAAGATTAGAACAAGACTTCAAGTCTTCTAAGATGTAACCTCAAAACAAAAAAAAAAAATCTTCTATGATGTTTAAGACGGTCATGTGTGTGCATATATGTTAACCTTAAGTATTTCATTAAATTATAAAAAGATAGAATCCATATTCATTAAATTAAAAGTTGTGTGGAAAAAAAATCCAAAACAATAATGATTATGCAAGTGTGTTTAATATCGATAAAAATAATCGAAGTTATGAATTTTATCTGATTATTTTAACAAAAAATCAAGTTATTTAATTGATAAAGAATGATTTAATGAAAAAAAATCAAGTGAATGGTAAACATGAAAGGAAAAAAGATATATCAAATTTGACATACATTATGATGAAATATTTCTGGTAAATAAAATTAAAATAAGTCCTTTTATATTGTCAAATATTGGTTTTATTATAATGAAATTGTTCTTATTTTAATGAAATTTAACTCTTTTTATTAATAATTTAAATAATATAATTAAAAAGGTAAAATAGTAAATAAAATAATTTAAATAAAGAGTAACAGCAGAAGGAAAAAAATCCAGTTCAAATTAATACATCTTTATGTATATATTGGTGCAGATAAAAAGGATATGGCAGTAAATAAAATAATGTAAATGAAGAGTAAAAATGGATGAAAAAAATCAGCCAAAATAAATATATCTTCTTTGTATATTGATATAAAATAGATACTGTGGAGCACTTGTTGAACCTTTTTGTTTATAATGGATTAGAGTAATGTATCGGAATTAAGATGTGTAAATTTTCACATGATAAAAAAAAAAATTCATTTAATAACATTTGTGTAAAGGTTGTTGACACATTTGTTTTTATACCAAATTTGTAACATCTTTTTATACTATTTGTTTCTGACAGTTTCCTAACACGAGAGGTTGGTGACCTTCTACCTAAAATTCAAAAAGTCATGCATAGTAATGTTATGTCTCATAAGTTCATGAATGTTGGGACACCACTTGTATATCATTGAGATACCAATGTTATATAACATTGGTCTATGAAGGTGTGTCACGTAGAAAGGCCTAAAGAGGAAAGAGAAAAGACATACATGTGAAGTGTCATGTGGCACACCTTTATTGGCCAATGTTATATAACATTGGTATCTCAATGGTACACAAGTGTTATCCTGAATGTTGTGTTTACGAGGATTGATTTTACCATCTAAAAAAGTTTAGCGGCACAGCTTGTTGTCCATTTATCTTCTATTCAAATGTAAATAATGGTTTATATATATTGAATTATGATAAACTGCACAATCGGAATTAAGCACCAACTTCATCAGGAGGACAAGCACATTCATTAATTAATAAGTTCTATGATTCAAGATGGCCAATAGAACAAATATATAATGTTGAAAAGTATATTCATTGCATTTCTACTAGATGATACTCTCAAGCACCACTCTAAAAATAAGTCTCCACTGATGACCACTTACAAGATGGCGGCTTTTACCTAATTTTCTGACGTTGGGCAGTCAATATGTCCATTGAAATAATAGTTAAATATTGAGCAGCCCTGATTTTGTAGAAAGAGTTTTATCATAATAGATTAATTAATTTGAGTCCTCGATCAGCGTTAACCAAACTCAGGTTCATCCAAATGCTGACATGCTATATTCCAGTGAAGAAAGAAAAAAATATAGCAACCCCGGGTGAACAGCAGAGAACTATTCTCAAACTTGTTGACATCAATTTATGCAACTAATATTCTGTCTTTATATGATCACCAGGCCGTATTAAATGCCAACTGCACACATGATCAGCAATTGTTCCATAAATAGGCCACAACTAGCAATATCCTATTAGTCCAAAAGGCAATGAAAAAGCTACCTCAAAACAAACATTGCTCCTGAAACAGAAAAAAATTCCTACAAATCACGCCAACTCAAACCATAACAGTATTACAAAGGCAAGATAGCAGGAGGGGAATCAATGCACCAGAAGACAACCCAGGGCCTATTAGATATGATTAACCCATAATCATTAGTAGAGTTAGTTTTAATAATTAGCTTTACTTTTAATAAGTTTGTTAGATAGTTACTAGATAACTTACTCTCCAAGTCATGTATATAAATAGATTGTAATTCTCTATTTCATCAATCAATGAAATCATAATTTATAACAAACTTCCAGCACTTTCTTCTCTCTCTCTATAACCATTTCCTCATTCTCCACCCCTCTCTCTCTCTCTCTCTATCTCTCTCTCTCTCTCTAAATTCATCCACTGTTACGGTTACTTGTTTTGCAAGAAAACAATAGTTGCGCTAATAATTGGCATCTATAGCCCTTGGTTTTGATATTCTGGGAAACACTGGGGATTTGTGAGGGGTGAATCTATGAGAAACACGACTGAAGTGTGTGTGAAGTCATAATTTCTTGTTGAGTAATCATGGGTACCAATGAATTAGCTTTTTGGAGCATAAGATGTTCTTGAATTGGTGGAGAAAGGTTATGAGGATCTTCGTACAAATCCTATAGAAGCACAAAAAACAACGTTCAAAGATTTCATTGTTGATTCAAATTATTTTGAGAAGATATCAAAGAGTTTCAGATTCAGTAGAATGAAAAAAAAATTGTTTTTCGCGGGTATCGCCACGCGGCTTAGTCCCGATCACTCCAATAGGAATAAGAGGTAATAATAGAACACACATCAGAGAAGAGAGTACTCCCTTTATAAATAATCAAGGACCTTCGTATCTTGTCTTAATAGATGGATAAATCCTCACTCGACAGCTCGAAAGGGGATCAGTACAAACCCATGTGATATGTATTCGCTTACGTATCAGGCGTGCTTCGTCATATCCTGACTACTCCTCTTTCACTGGCTTCTAAGTCTTTTACTGGCTTATTTGTACCCAACTTCATGATTGAACTCCCCTCGTCCAATCGTCACTCGGCAACAACTTCTTCCTAGCGTAGGCTAAAGAAGTAAAGCCTCTACCTCTATCGCTTGATTGAAATGAACAAACACTTTCCCCTACTTTTGGGATTGGTAGTGAGATTTTGATGTTCGTAAGAGAGACCCAGATCCTCTAGTAGAACAAACAACAACAAATAAACTACCACATGATCTTGACCTTAGCACAACGAAATTCAAAGTTCAAGAAAAGTAATGGTTGAAGAACCTCGTCTCACATCTCTTCCTGGCCAAGGTGGGAAAAGCACAACTCCGTCCAGTATCTTTCCCTGTTCCGATATAGCAAAATATCCCACCCAGTAAAAGTGTGGATAGACCGCGTGGATAGGGGAATGTCCCACCATCATATAGTCAAATTCCTTTCAAGTGCCAGCAGTTCAGTGTACGCATATCTAGGCATAGTTCCAGTAGATGACCTTGTTGATCCAGGACCAGAGCATGTTGACTATGTAGCAGATAGACTCTCCGAGGGAATGCCACAACAGAGTCAGCAAAGAGAGCAAGGGTAGGAACATAACAAGCTTCATAGCCGGTGGTTAACCTAATAGCATGATGGGCTAGACAATACCATAGGTTGGTTTCAAATTAGGTATTAAAGCACTTGACGGAACGGAACCGAAAATCTGGTAAAGGAAAAGGCAGGGGTCTTTTTAGTAGATTTAGTTCCGTATGTTGAGTAAAGAACATCCCCGTGAAGCTACGGGCTTTCCCTATGTCTGGCGCACATCCTTCCCTCCCCTCCTTTCTATCATTAGAAGCAAAGAAAGGCATGAGCTGATTTTTAGTCCCAAGTAACAGATTAAGTAGCTTTTATAACTAGTATCTAAGTAAAGAAAGGATCACCTCCGCCTAATAGAGCCTAGCCTGAGAGAGGACTTCTTCAGTGTTGATCGAAATGGTCTCACGAAGGCGGTCCTCGGACAGCCACCCGAAGACTCTTAGAAAATACAACATTGACATGACCTCAGACTCAGAAATCAAGAAAGAACTAGTGATCAAGAGTTACTCGATCCATAACTGAAAGATTCGATGACGAGAGTTTTAGATTCAGGAACACCCAGATTCCGAATCATATGGGTGTGGAGTAGGGAAGCCTCTGAAGCTGAAACTTGATAACATATCAGCTATTAATCTAGTTAAGAATCATATAGCACATGGAAGAAACAAACACATAAAAATCAGGTTCCATTTCATCAGGGGGAACAAGTGACAAACGGCATGATTGAAGTCACATTTTCCAACTGAAATGCAGCTTGCTGATGGATTCACAAAGGCATTGTAGCTTGACATATTTGCTTACTTGAGGAACAAGCTAGGTCTCATTTATTGTTAGGATTATGGATTAAAGGGGGTGTATTAGATATGATTAACCCATAATCATTAGTAGAGTTGGTTTTAATAATTAGCTTTACTTTTAATAAGTTTGTTAGTTAGTTAGTTACTAGATGACTTATTCTCCAAGTTATGTATATAAATAGATTGTAATTCTCTATTTCATCAATGAATGAAATCATAACAATCTTCCAACACTTTCTTCTCTCTCTATAACCACTTCCTCATTCTCCATTCTTCTCTCTCTAAATTCATCTATTGTTATGGTTACTTGTTTTGCAAGAAAACAATAGCTGCTTTTATAGGTTCAACACTAACACATTATAAAACCATCTAGTAAAAACCAAGAACTACTCTATTACCCCCAATTTGAGTCCTCAATCAGCATGACAACAACAATTACTGCAGAAGTAGTCAAGGAAACAAACTAAACATATACTTTTCTAATACCATTGTACTCGCCTTCCTTTTATGGTCGAACCTTCTTTTGCCTAAGAATTCGCAATAAAATTATTCACCCAAGATAAAGCATTCATTGAGTCGGACTCAATTATGACCTCACCGTGTTTAAGCCATAATCAACTTAAGGATAGCTTCAATGCAAATTAACAACACATCTAAGAATTCAGCTTGATTTTATCATGTTGGTTAGTATTTTTAAGATGACTTGAGCAAACGATTTTTATATAATATTTTGACTTATCAAACATTGCAGGTTCATGTGCTAGTAGTATTTTGAGACCAGAGAAATCAAGAATTTTATTCAACTATTGCATTATTCTATTATTTAGAGTTTGTTGGGATGGTGGAACTCAATAGATTCTTATTTTTATTTTCCTTCTTGTTTTGTTTCCAAAAGACCAAAACAATAGGAACAAAACTGCTGAGTGATATTTTTAGGTAACAATAAGACATGATGATAAATTGATTATATACAGCAAAAATAAAATTAATACGTATTTTTGTAGATTTGTGAAATAATTAACCTACAATGTATTCTTGCCCATGAACCTACGTGCAATTGAGTTCTTCCAATATTAGTTGTTGCTTAAAGAATTTGAATATGCATTCATAGGTTGAACTATAGTATTTTATTCATTAGAGTAACCACAGTACATGCAAGGGTGTTTCTCTTCCCCCACCCTTACTACTAAAAAATTCTCATATTTTTCGGAGCATGAATTCAAATCACACAAATTATTCAGAAATATAAAATCATATGACAAAAGTTTGATAGTTTTTTTAGAAGCATACATTTGAAGCGATGTTGGGTTGGCAAAAGAACCCCTCCTACATCTAGGACGGTTTCTCTCCTCCCCCATGTTACTTGAAATCCCTCACATCCTGTCGAAAAGCTATCTTCCGATACGCTTTATTTTCTCAGGTTTATGTAACCATTCTCGATCATCCACTTGAGACTCCAACGATTAAATTGACATTTGTAGGACCAATAAGCCCATCCAAATGTTGCCCGAGAATACACATCCAATTGGGCTTTGGCGAAGTTTTGGAAATCTTGCTTAGACCCACTTTGTATGGTCCACTCACCCGTCCATTCTCCTAAAAAAGAAAAAAACATATTTCATATATGTATTAAATCACATTTCATCCCTATCACACACACATATATACTAATAAAATTGGTTAGGATTTGGTTTTTACCTACAAAAGTAAGAGCATTTGTTGAAGATACACCAGCAAGATCTGATGCTCTTTCATTTCTTACGAAGTCAATATTTTGTTGAACATTCATGTTGTTGAATCTATCCCAAAAAAGATTGTAGAAATGCACATCAAGGACTACTTTGTTGAAGCCACTAACAAATGAGAGAAGAGCTTTAGAATCTCCATCCAATGGATTTGACATGATCACATAAGCCTCTGGGTTGTATTTTCTCACAGCATCATAAGCTGCCTTGTAATACTTCTTGAGACTATCAAGATTGACACCTTGTGGTTCATTCATCAGCTCTATTCCTCCTAAACTTGGTTTATTACCATACCTTTCAACAAATTCAATTCAAGTATAAATAATTCAATGTCTTCAAAAAAAGTATAAATAATTCAATTACTTGGGTCATAACATCATATATCATATATTCCTAGAATTTAAGTGTGAGTGGTTAGTCACAAATTGATTAGAAATAGATTAATAGATTAAATGGATAATATGTGAAAGACGTGACTCATATATATAATGTCTTCAGTCGTATTCGCTACGCTTCAAACAGACATACTTGTAGGTAATAACTACTCATACTTGAATATTTTACTACATTTATTTTGTATACACTACACTTCTCTTATATATTCTTCATGGGTCTTGCTAACGGGTGCCTCCGGGACACTCTTTAAGGATACTAAAAGAAGAAATGATTCCATAAAAAAGTTAAATGTTTCAATTTCCGATGCATTGATTATATAAATTTTCAAAAAAGATTACTATTTAAAGGTCTTAACACTACTAAAAAAACAAAAATTAGTGAGGGATATTTAGTGAGGGAAAACGTAAAATATCTCTCTAATTCCGTCACTAAATTTTGCGACTAAGGAATTTGTGAGAAATTTCATTTTTTCCGACTAATTTCCCTCGCTAATTTTACTTTTTTTAGTAGTGTAAAGTGCCCCGGAAGTACTCGTTAACATTTCTCATTTTTCGTTTAGCCCATTAATATCCACTAACCACCACTCATACTTAAATTCCAATATAGAGAAGAAATTAAATCATTATCTAAGATAAAAAAAATTTTAAAAAAAAAAAAAAAAAAACTTTACTCAAAAA
>Ga0228710_1008454_pt1 | contig 14742 bp, 14 predicted proteins | sample MedpolnodulmetaG_FD_177995 | JGI IMG/M metagenome (GOLD analysis project Ga0228710, IMG submission 177995) | Root nodule microbial communities from Medicago polymorpha collected in Santa Monica, California, United States - pink nodules | ecosystem: Host-associated > Plants > Roots > Nodule...
TTAAATTATATTTTTTTTTTTTTTTTGGTGTTTTAACTTAGTTTTTGGGTTAAGCATGGTCATTTACTCTATAAAACGTTCAATTTGACATCTTAACTTAGGTCGATCAACACAAATTGGTCTTTTTCCGCTTAAAATTGCTGGCCAAAGTCAACCAAGCATATGATAGGGCAAGAAAAGTATGCTGTAAAGTTTTAGGGTCTCATCCATGTGAATCTCACACAATCAAAAAGTGAGTAATTGAGTAGGTGTTTCAAAAATAGAGTTGGTAACACTACTTTAATACTACCTTTTATTCGATTATGCACTTAAATATTCTATGGTGAAAGAATGAAATAGGTTGTCATCGTGCACAACAATTACTTGTCGTCAACTCATCAAATTTAAGGCTAAATTGCATTTTTGACCCCCTACTTTCACAAATTGACGATTTTATCGGCAAATGATTCCAAATGCCACTCCAATCACGTTTGAAGTTAATTGAAATTTACATCAAATAAAACCTGAAACTAATCCTCCATTACACAATATTTAGCATTTCTCTACTTTTTAATTCCAGCACAAATTATACCTTTCATGATTCACCTCAAATTTTATCAGGTTCTGAGTTTACTCATTTCTGAAAGAATTTTCGCTAACTTATTCATGTGATATTCTTGTTTAATTCAAATACAACCATCAAAGCAAAGGGCTATATAACATGTTGAGCAGTCAAATACACGAATGTTTGTTCCGTCAAAATTGTAAGTAGATGTAATAGTTACTTACAATAATTATATGATTACTGCTCTCCCCCCTGCACTTTTCGCTCGCACCCAGTCAAACTGACCAAAATACCCCTGCGTTAGTTAACTAACGCATGTGTAAACCTATGCGTTAGTTAACTAACGCTGCGTAACTTAAGATGCACAAGTGTAAAACACTACGTGAGTTAACTCACGCACTGCGTTAATTAACTCACGCTCTACTGATATATCAGTACAACATGCATTCAATGCAAAGTGTGTCACTCAATCCCGTAATCTTTACACACTCATAATTGAACCGAATTGCGTCAGTTTAACAAGATTATCGGATAATACGACATAATCGATCAAAATTACACAAAAACATAGTTTTTCGCACAATCACATAATCACCAATAAACGATTCAAACGGTCCAAATTACACAAATTCGTCGGTAATGACCCGTAATCACTTAAACACACTTAATGACACGTAAACGATCCAAATTACACAAATTTGTTTATAAATTTCTAAAATTACATAATCTCACATAAACGGTCAAAATTACCCAAATTCGTCGTTAAATTATATAAACACAAATTCATTAAAATTCAACAATACGAACACAAATTCGGAAAACATTACACTATTACATTTAAATAAATATTACACTTCAACGGATCTGACAAAAAGATACAAAATGTTATTCTCAACCATTAACCTAAACATGTAATCAACGTCGCTATCATCTTTAAGAAGTTGTGGATAATACACGGTCTTCCAGAAGTCCGCTTCCTTATCCTCTCCCAAGTCCAGGCCTGACACATTTACTATCACATCACGTGTTCTATGATTTGAACCAATATGGATAAAGAAGTTGTCAAGTTTTGCCTTCAACTCGTCCAACTTGTCGGTGGGGTTTACATTGAACCAAGCCCTCTTTTTCACATCTACATAACGAACTTCAAGTTTAACTGGATCTTGTGTATCTTCAGACATGTTTCACTTCACAAAAATATGATGAAAAACAAATATGAGATAACATAAATAGTTGAATAATAAGAGACAAAGTAATGCGAGCAATAATTGGTGTGACATAACCGACCACCAAAAAAATATTTCATTTCATATATTTATATAATATATAATATTAGTTACATATTGGCCACAAATATCCAAATTACATAACCGACCACCAAAAAAATACATCGGGGTGTAATACCACCAAAAAATAGGACGAACACCGACCGACCAATTCGTGTCATAACCTATAACCTATTTAAGAACTCTAGTGACATTCCTAAAACGCAAAATGCCACTTCTCAGACATAACCTATAACCTATCTATGTTGGTTTCTTTGGCGGCTTCGGCTCCTTAGACATGAGCTCATTGAAGGCGTGTTGTCTATCCAAAAACACAAAATGCCACTTCTCCGCCTCACCAATCTTGTTGTTCATCCACTCCTTACAACTCGGTGGTAACGGACAACCTTCCTTCAAAATAACATGAAGATAGTGGTCGGAAATTAAGCAAAGAAACATGATATTGGAATGTGGATTAAGTGGAGGAGCACTTCGGATTGGAAAATATGTCTCACATACACCACCCATTTCGGGCAAAGTCAATAGAACAACGACTCTATTGTAACAAGAAGCAATAATGTGACCCATATCCGGAGTGGTCATCCACTTATCTATCGGCGCAATACCACTTGTACATTTTGGAGGGTATAAACCATTCAAGATTTTGTTATAACGCTCCTCCGTGTCATATATCGGCATGTAGTCACTCTTATGATTTCTCAACTATTGAATAAGTGTTTGACGAACCAATAATGATCTTCCTCATCCATCCCCAAGTGCCTAGCTACCACCCGGAATCCACAATGACCATCCCCTTTAACATTCACAATTTCTTCAACAAAAGGCCTCATGATATTTGGAATTTGTGAAATGTATGGGATATTCCTAAACGGTTTTGAAGTAGAGGATGAAGCTTGTGAGCGGGAGTAAGTGCTAAGGCGTGCATCTTTCCTCTTTGGAAGTGACCTCTTCGGTTGTGAAGGTTGACTATCCGAATTTTGAGAATCAATAGTCTCCCACCTAGAGGGGATTCGACCCGTTGATGACACTTTGAGTGTAGTCCTCTTCCTTTTAGGTGTTCCCTTAGTTACCGCCTTTTTTGAAGGTGGACACAAATTTGTGGTTTTCGGAAATGCTATTTGACGCATCATCTCTTTGATGTAGAGTTTCATATTGTAAGGGCTTGTCTGGAGACGTTCTTGAATGCCATTTCAGTCTTCCATCACGGAAAAATCATCATCAATCTCTTCTCGTTGTACACATAACCTTTTCCAATGAGGGTATATATCATCCAAGACAAGAGGCAGTTTTTGCTTGTTCTACATGGCAATAATACACGCACAAGGTAATCCGTACAATGTCTTTTGCACACAACCACAATCTTCCTTATCAAAGGTAAATGTCTTGGAGCGTTTCAATTCATCATAGATAAATTTCAATGCCCGTCTAGAGACATAACCCTCCAACTCTCTTATCATCTTGATGCTTTTGTATTTATGTTCCAAGATCGTTTTGTTCCTCCCAAAACTTCCTTGTATCTCACCAAATTGCACGGCCAACATCTTGTGTATTTCATCCCAACATGATGCCAAATCACCCACGCCACTCCTCAAATATTTTTTCAACACTCCATGAGCCGATTCAACAATGTTGGTGGTTTTACACCCTAGATGTATGACTTTATTCGTTCATGCCCTCACAAATTTTTCCTTAAGGTTCAAAACCGTGGTTTCGACATATGCTATGAATTCCGGAAATGGCATGCATACCTCTTTGAATTTCAATAAATTACTTGCATATGACTCCTCCGTAGGAGATTCGACCAATTCTCTCCAAGTGATCACGACTTTCTCAACAACCTCTCTATATTTCACCTTATTCTTCTTCAATTCTTTTTTGTCAACTATTGCACCCTTGGGAGGAGGCTTTGGGTGAACTTTACAATCCGTGATGCACTTAGCCCTTACATTCTTCCCAACATGAAAAAAATAAAGCATGGTGTATGTTTCAGGGAAAACTGTGCCAGCGGCATTCATCAAAGCACCATCCTTGTCGGTGACAATCACCTTAGGCACGTTGTCTTTTGAGGACAAAAGACCTTTCACCATAGTAAGTGCCCAACAAAGTGAAGAAAGGCGAAACCAACGGAATACGTCCTTTTTGTAGAGGTGCAACCAACTATCTCAAACAACGACATTCAGTAGTTATTGGTTTTGTAAGTGGAGTCCATGACCAAAGCAGTCGGAAAAGTGTTGAGCAATTTAATTGACTCCGTATGAGTAAAAAATATGTCTTCAAGAGTAGTTTCCTCACTATTGCATCTTGTGTAATAGACGTATTTATGCTCCACCAACTTCGAAATCAAGTATTGCAACTTTGTCATGTTACCTCTTTCCCCCTTGCACCATCTTGTTCGCACATTGTACACTTGCTTGATAGTTGCCACACTTTCTTTGTTACTTTGTTTCAAATTGGTGAGAATATTCCGAGGCACCGTCAAGCTCTTTGTCATGTCGATAACTTTTTTCTTCTCCTCTGCACTAAGTCTACCCGCAATAAGGTGTCCTGATAACTTCTCATCCAAGTCATGATTGTGCATTCCACAAAGCATTGCAAGCCACCAATCATTTGTATCCTTATCAAAGAAACCTTTCAACCTAAACGGACAATTACATTTCCTTGAGTCGATACCTTCAAGGTTCGGTTTCTTCCTCGTCTTAGGTGGCTTGTATATCCCACTCCTTTCATATTGCATCGTCAAGTACGACCTTTTTATAACAGATTTATCTATACTAACACCACATCCGTCCTTTGCCCCTAGTCGACGAACCCAATCAAGTAACTCTTGTCGCTCTCTCCATCTTGCATTTGTTGTAAAATATGAGGCGGTGTCGCGACCTTCACAAACAACACCGATAGGTACCGGTTTAGGTTCTTCAATTTTACCAATGTGAGCTTGAAATAGAATTTTGACTCGAAACGGTTTGACATTAACGGTTGGTTTGACATCGCCGGAACCTTCGTCGGAAGCATCGCCAGAACCTTCCTTTTTGGCCGGTTTCGGTTCAACGTCATCACCCGCGCCATTGTCAACCATCTCACTATATATCTATTGAATAAAAAAAAATAACAAAGGAAGAATAAATAAATGACTCGTGGAACAAGCTAACCTAGAACAAAAGTGGCGCAAAATATTCAATAAACAGGATTGTACAGTGGCGTGACTTAAGTCACGCAGCCTTTAACACTTGCGCATGTTAAAGTGCGCACCTAGCCCTACTACCTACGAAAAGCAGACGAACCAAGCACAAAAACCAGCAAAATGAGATGAGTTTTGATGATACAATACCTGATATTTGATGCTTTATGAGCATAGAAACTTGCTTCCTGATGATTTGCAATGGTTTGGGATGAGGATTTTGACCCAAAAATTTGCACTTTTTGGGTTTTTGAAGGTGGAGGGAAAGAAAATGGTGCTTGGAGTATGGACTGATGGGTTTTGTACGAAAACAGTAACTCTGCGTTACTTAACTCACACTGCGTGAGTTAAGTTGCGCAGGAGTAATTTGGGCATGGCTGTAGGGCGCGAGTGTTTTGTGCTGAGGGAAGAGCAGTAATCTAATTATTTACACTAGTTAATATATCTTCTTATTTATGAATTCTATCAAGAATTGCAATAGTAAGAGCTACATACATATTCATCTAATTGATCATTAAAACAATGAAACATCGACACAAACACCAATACTCACATTCACACATAGACATAGTAATGATTTGAGAAAACGAAAATGATTAAATAAAATTATATGTATTGGTGTTGTGTCAGAGATGGACACGGGTACGCCTTCCCTCTAGGTCTAAAGTGTCTAATGAAAGACTATATGTCACATTGTGAACGAAAGATTAATTTACATAATTTCTCTTAATTTCAATCACTAATTTCTGCTTGCATTGAATTAAAGTTTTTTGTCATGATAATTAGGATTAGGAGACTTTCAGTTATAACTCTTACATATATTGATGAAATAATAAGATTGAAGTAAGGAGAGAAGAACAAAAATCAAATGGAGCAAACTAGTATTATTCATTAATTTTTTTTCGCCCCTACAACGAGGCAATACAGACACTGAAAGAAGAAATACAAAGACATTGAATTCAAGAGCTTTATTTAAACTAAGAAAGCAATAATTTGAAACATTGACACAGACACGGACACCAAACACTCCACTCCGACTCTAGTAATAATTTGAAAAGGAAAATTGAATGCAATCACATGTGTCAGACATCGATCTCCAATTGTGTCTTCTTAAACTCTATATAAACATCCATTGCTTGCTGAAACATACCACCCTTAGTGTACACTTCAATCATTGTTGAGTAAGTTAGCGTGTTTGGATATATATTATGTGCCTTCATCTCTTCAAATAGTCTTCTAACTTCATCAAACCTGACATGCATGCCGTACCCGGACAAAAGTGCATTATAAGTTACAACATCTTTTTTCATTCCACATCTCTCCATCTCTTTGCATTGATCAATAGCTTCATCAAACCTACCGAGCTTCGCATAGATTCCGACCAATGTGTTATAAGACACTCTATCAACAGAAATAGATCGAATCTTCATTTCTTCGTACAGATTAAGGGCTTCTTCCAAGAGGTTCGCCTTGGCACAACCGTCTATCATTGTGCTATAAGTTACTACAGTTGACCAAACTCTCCTGGAAGACATCTCCTCCAAGACCCTCCTAGCCAAATCGATCTGACCGCCCTTACACAACGCGTCCAAATATGTGTTATAAGTAAACACATCACGAACAATACCCTTGTTATCCATTTCACTCAATAACTTTTGAGCCATTTCCCACATGCCCTTTGGAGGGCAAACAGAGAGAAGTGAATTGTTAGTAAGCCGATTTGGCACTATGCCTCTCCCTAGCAGTTCATCATAAAACTTAACAACTACATTAAAATCTGCTTGCCCTTTTGCGCCGGCATCTATCAATGAGTTGTATGTTATCAAATTAGGTTCAAGTCCCCAGCTACTCATGGACCTAAACAAATCTACAGCATCAAGGAAGCGCCCATTTCAAACAATCTCATAGCAAGATTAATCTCTCCTAACCTACCAAGAGTACCAATCATTGTACTCAATAGTTTATCCTTAGCAACCCTCCCATTTTGCTTCCTTGCAATAAAATCAAAGCACTTAAGGGCTAACAAAAAGTGACCAGTATTACCAAACTCTTTAAGCATATAAATATAATCTTCAACCACCCTTAGCTTATGTTCATATGCAATTAAAATATTATCAATATCAGCAATATTGTTACCAGCTTTGAAGAGACGGTGAATCACCTCATCTGCAACATTGTTGTGAGCATGTTTGTTTGGGGTTACCCTTGGCATTCCATAGTGCATTTTCGCGGCAAACCTGGTGGACTTCCTTCCATCGAATAAAGAATCCAATGCGAAGGAATATGATGCAGCTCTTCCACTGCCAACAGATTGAACACCACCAGCAACAACATCACTTCTATTTGCAGCAAATTCAGCTGAAGCAATGGTTTTTATGCCGTTTATGACTATTGCGGTGATTGTGATTTCGATTGTTTTCAGCAGGTCTTGGAGCAGGGACTAAGGAGTAGTTTGGTGGAGGAGTTGGTGTAGAAGTCATTGTGGAAAAAAAGAGAGAACAATGGCTTGTGTTGCACTAGAATCAATGTGTTTTTTCTTGCTTGTTTTATATAAGAATAATTGGCTTGAGTGTGAAGAGAAGGTTGAGAATGGAAGGAGAGAGCTTTTGAGTTGTGTTTGTGTGAAGAGAATGGTTGAAGATGAGGAGGAATTTATAGGAGAACTTGCTTTGATTTCTTCAACTTATTTCCTTTTATGGCTTATAGGTGAGATGTGATTACATGACTTATTCAAAAATTATTTACACTGACAGTATATCATTGTTAAATTAAAAGTATATGCATGCATTATGCTTTAAATTTGATTGTATTATATTTAGGAAGAATTAAAATCATTTTCTACATAAATAATTTTATATGATTGATATGTAAAATTACTTTGCATTAAAAAAATCACCTAAAAATTATTTTTGTTTCGTAAGCATTGTTCATTGCCAATCTAAAAAGGCGGTATTATTCATTTCGTGCGGAAAAAGATAGTCATATTAAAATATAGGAAGAGAAAGACTTTAAAACTTTATTTTTGACAGATTTCGTAATTCATTCCTGGTTCATAAAGATAAAACTATTCATTTCGTGTTGAAAAAGACAACTAGAATAAAGATATACACTATATTGTTTACAAATTAGGTTTATGCATTGTTTAATTTGATGATTAAGATAATATTGAGTTAGTAAGCATTCACATATGGTTTAAATATTATAACAAAAAAATTGTAACTATATTCTTGACCTGCACTGGTTCGTAACTTTTGAGATTATTCATTTTGTGTTGGGAAAGACAATATCATATTTTCTTTGACCGGAGAAAGACAATAAAATTAAGATATTTATTATATTACAAACTAAATAATGTTTTGACTTGTGAACTAAATGTCTAAATTGATGAATGATGGATAAAATAACTTTGAGTTGTCAGTAGGGGTTAGGTCTATCATAAGGGAATAGAATGCCTTCACATGATCAACCAAGGTTCAAATCTTAGTTGGAAAGAGGTGCCACACCTAGTGTCTCATTTTGATATATCTCTAGTGGAGGAAAACTATTAATAACAAACAATTTTTAAATAAATTATTATTACCATATCCACATGATCTCTGATTTGGTCATGCCATGAGAGTGACCTTAAAGTGGATATTTATAGCCTCTCTTGGGCTTGGGTTCTCGTGGCTTAGGCCCTAAGTTACTTGGGCATAAGCCAAGCTCGCGGTGTTCTAGATGTTCCTAGAAGCTCTCTTGAGGCGGCGCCCTAAAGAGGCGCGCCTAAGGTCATTTTGGCCCTTACGAAGGGCGTTGTGTCCTTATCTAGATATTATCGGTCCACAAGCCCCCCAAACACGAGTCTTGGGGCAAGGCGAAGTGGTTTGTGATGATACTATCGGTCCACAAGCCCATCAAGCACGAGTCTTGGGACAAGGCGAACTGGTTTAATGCGACTATAAGTGGTATCCTTTCAATCTTGAGGTAGGGTAACGGTGTCATCCTGCGGGAAGGAGGGCGTGAAGTCTACAGTTTGTTGTCAGGTTCCTACATCACCCATACGTGCCAACCCAACGGTTGATAATCAGCGACCTGTGTTGGGCGAGGCTTAAATTCTGCTAAGTTGGTTGTATTTTTTAGTCTATGGGCTTTTTTTGTAAAATGATGATTGTAGTGACTTTGGTGATGCATCTTTCTTAAGTTATTTTCAGCTTTGTGGTATGACGTTTGTAATGACTTTTGGGCGGTGATGCCCTTTTTCTAAGTTATGCCCTTGTAGCGTTGAATTTGAGTAGATCATTAACTAAGTTTGTTAGCTTCTGCTTTCTATTATTTACTTTTCTTTTCTGTGTGTGGTACGTAAATACATATTGTTGATGGTGATTGTTAGATTTTGTTTATTTCCCTTGCTTGCGTTAATACCTTGAGTAGTTCTTGATGTTAGGGGTGTAACGGTTTGGTTTGGATTGGTTTTCAGTCAAAAAAATGTCTGAACCGATGAAACTTTCATCGGTTTGGATTGGTTCGGTTTTCATTGTTTTTCAAAAAAGAAACCAAACCAAACTAATCGGTTTGGTTCGGTTTGGATTGGTTCGGTTGATCGGTTTATTTAAAAATACAATTAAAAAAATTCATATTCTCACAAAATATTTCATAGAACTTTGTATAATTGTATTTCATTTTTTTTTTCTTTTCATGTTCTCTATTTTTCAAACAATTTTTTATAACTAACCTTACTCAATATTTCATACATATGATCCAAGATTCATTCATCCATCATTCTTCAAAAACAACTTCATCAAACTCAAATATTTCAATCATTCATGATCCATACATGCATCATTCATCAACAAACACAAAAATTCCAAAAAGAACATCCTAAAATTAAAACATAGTCAAAATAACAAATCCATGCAAACTGAAATTAAAACATGCTGAAGTTTAAACATCATGAAATTATGGTCGCCATGAAATTAAATAATTTGACATAAATCAATGACATAAGTGCAAATTTGACTAGTATATATATTTTATAGTTTTATTTCAATTTTAATCAATACACATCAGTGACATCACATGCAATCAAAATTTTAAGCAAATCGCAAATGCTTTCTTTTTTGAATGGCTTTTTCTAATCTTCACTAAACAATGACATATAACGTAACATGTATAAATCAATGGCATGGAAAATGAACATGGAAAACAATGAAATATAATGAGTATAAATCAATGGCATAAACATGATAAAACAAACCAAGAGATGAATGATCTTAGCGGTGATCGGTAACGATAAACAATGGATTTGGTGTGGTTGAAGGCTGTGGTTTCTTTTTTTAATAGAAATGAAAGAGTATGGTTGATGAGATGAGAGAAAGTGAATGGATTAAAAAGTATTTTATGTTTAATTTTGGGCCTAACCATAAGTTTGTGTGAGGTAGGATAATATTAGTAAAATAAGGAGTGTGGTTATCATCGGATTGGTTCATCGGTTTCACGGATCTCGAAATAAAAAACCATGAACCAAACCAAACTAGATCGGTTTCGATTGGTTCGAATCGGTTTCAAACCGAACCAAACAAGGTCGGATTTTTTTCCGGTTTGGTTCGGTTTCGTTGGTTTTGTCCGAACCACTTACACCCCTACTTGATGTACGTTAGCTCTCCTTACCTCGCTAGGATAAGGCGGCTTCCCCTGTAGGGAAGGCGTTTACGACATTTTCTTCTTTTAGCTCTCCTTACCTCGCTAGGATAAGGCGGCTTCCCCTGTAGGGAAGGCGTTTACGACATTTTCTTCTTTTAGCTCTCCTTACCTCGCTAGGATAAGGAGGCTTCCCCTGTGGCGAAGGTGTTTAAGAAATTTTCTTCTTTTAGCTCTCCTTACTCCGCTATTATAAGGCGGCTTCCCCTGTGGGGAAGGCGTTTACGAAATTTTATTCTTTTAGCTCTCCTTACCCCGCTAGGATAAGGCGGCTTTCCCTGTGGGGAAGGTGTTTACGACATTTTCTTCTTTTACTCTCCTTACCCCGCTAGGATAAGGCGGCTTCCCCTGTGGGAAAGGCGTTTAAGGAATTTTCTTCTTTAGCTCTCCTTACCCGCTAGGATAAGGCGGCTTCCCCTGCGGGGAAGGCGTTTACAACATTTTCTTCTTTAGCTCTCCTTACCCTGCTAGGATAAGGCGGATTCCCCTGTGGAAAAGGCATTTACGACATTTTATTCTTTAGCTCTCCTTACCTCGCTAGGATAAGGCGGCTTTCCATGTGGGGAAGGCGTTTACATCATTCTTCTTTATGCTCTCCTTACCCCTCTAGGATATGGCGGCTTCCCTAGTGGAGAAGGCGTTTACGACATTCTTCTTATTTATGGTAGCTTTTCCTATAGATGGCGTTTCAACTTTAAACTGCAAATGAATATTGTAATAAAATAGGACGCCTTGTAAAAAAACCTGCAAAACAAATCTCAAAGGTCGAAAAAGGTTAGGATAACTCCGCGTTTCATCTTCATATTTTTAATGGTGTGACCATTGATACCAAATGTATTCTTCTGCCATTGTAATAATTACACTTTTGGTCCTTGCATTTTGACCAGCTCACGAAAATGGTCCTGCCTCTTTCAAATCGAACAAAACCGTCCTAAACTATCATGTTTTTTGCAGTTTTAGTCCCACCTCCTATTTTCAACTCCAGAAACGTAGAGAAATGACAGTTTTAGACCTACCCCCTATGCTCAACCATGAAATAAACAAGGAATAAAGCATGTGGGTACAAGGAATCCACTCTATTCAAATTAGGGTTTTTTTTTGTTAGTGTGCTGAATAGAGTGGATTCCTTGTACCTACATGCTTTATTCCTTGTTTATTTCATGGTTGAGCATAGGGGGTAGGTCTAAAACTGTCATTTCTCTGCGTTTCTGGAGTTGAAAATATGAGGTGGGACTAAAACTGCAAAAAACATGATAGTTTAGGACGGTTTTGTTCGATTTGAAAGAGGCAGGACCATTTGCGTGAGCTGGTCAAAATGCGAGAACCAAAAGTGTAATTAAACCATGTTTTTATCCCTGACGTGTTGTTTGGTGTACTATATTTTAATCTCGCCCTTCATGAGCGTGTATGTATCCTGGATATGATTTATCTTGAAATATAACAATACTTGCGAACTTCTCAATTGGTAAATATAATAATATAATTTCAATTATGATCCATCAAAGTTATTAAAAACTAACTACTCTGTTTCCGTTAAATTGCAGCTAACTTGTGCACTTAGTAATCTTAACTTATTTTCCTTCTTTAATTAAATTCGAACTAACTCAACCACTCCTTCTCATTCTTCTTGAAACTAGCTCGCATGTTATCCTATTTTCTATGTCTTTATTTCCTTCTAGAGAATTAGAAATAGGTCTTTGCTTAGATTTACTCTACTTTGTGGGTCCATTTTATCTCTATTCTAATTTGGTGCTATTAATCCATTATTTCGGTTCTGAAAATAATTCAGTTTGCAAAGTAAATGGTATATGGTAGGGGTTCCCAGGAAAGTGAGGTGAGTCACTTTGACTGCATAAATACCAAGGTTTTCCTCGACAGAATCCCTCTCATGCAACCTTTTAACAATACTACACTTTACTTCGAGGTACATAGAATAATCCTAGAGTAGTTATGTGGGGTGCTTAGACAATTTCGCTAGCGACAATTTATTTTTCAATTTAATTACATACAAATTTGCAGCAGGGATCCTCTAAAAAAAAAATTTTTTAGTGTTAATATGAGTTCCTGTGCTTTAGACATTTTTAAAACAGCAAAAAAGTCTAGACATTTTTATAATAATATCTGGAATCTCTCTACCTCAAGATTATCACAGAAGTTTTAATTATCATAGTTTCTAAAGAACGAAAAAACAAGTTCTTGCTAAAGCTTTATAACTGGAACTCATTGTTTCAATTTGAACAACCATGACATAATATATATAAGCAATGGCGAAAATTTTCGCAGGCCGATGAAAGCGTGAAATAAATAGATATAAAAAAACCATATGAAGTAAACAAAATTTAATCATGTCATCAAGCTATGCATCACAATTCACAAGTGAAAACACTCCACACCTTGAAGGGTTGAAGAGGTAATTCCTATCATGTGCACAAGATAGATGAGAAAAATTACACCAAAGTCTAGTATCATGGAGGAATCCTAATCTTCACTATCTGAATCTATATTACAAACATTCTGTCATATGGAAAATCATCCATGTGATGGAGCAGCAGTATGCGATGGACCAACAGCTTGACAATGATTTAGGACATCATACAGAACAAGCAAATTGTAAATGCCAGGTTGTCTAAGCCAAGTAGCCAACAAATCTCCAGGAGATACATACCTTCCCAAATTACCCTCAGCAATCCTAAAGGGTGACCCCATTCTATTAAGAAGTGCCTCGACAGCCCTTTTCAAAGTTCCATCACCCATCACTTTGCTGTGTTTGCCCCAACCGGTTAAAATGCTGCAAAACAAATTAAAATTAAAATAATGATCAACACTTTAAGCCTCTCATTAATACAATCAAAGGAAAACAAAATCTTAGGTGAAAAAGATCCATACGTCACAATCTTAGGCAGTTCAGAGCCTTCAAATAAAGTACTATGCATATCGAGCAACCATGAATGAACCATTGCACAAGCAGCACCACAAGACATCAGATGCAGATCCAAGCATGAAATTGACCATTCGCCTTTCCACACATTTCGGTGTCTCCCTTCAATTACAACCATTTCAGCTCCGCGTCTCTGATATTAAAATCAAATTTATTACAATTAAAATAGAAAATGAGTGAACTTCTTACAATAATAACAGATGCAAAACTAGCAAACTTCTAATGGCTGGACTTTACCTGACCAAACTGCCACAGCATGTCTGTGAGGGCATTATAAAAGGCAGATGCAGTTGAAGAATCCATACGCATCATTTCATCGAATAGAGTTTGAGCCTGGAACCATACTTGTTCTCTGTAACCCATCAACAACCCATGTGTTACACCATACACCTGGTTATCAAACAAGCGAAGCGCGCCTAACAGCATTGAAGCGTCCTCAAAAGAATTGCAACGACTGCATCAAAATGGATAAAAATATAAACTTTGAGATTGGTAATATATGCATTATAAAAGATGCATGATTTAAGATAATAGAAAGAAAAAAATTGACACAGTATTTACCTGCAAGCATTCAAAATGGCTGAAAATGTGACAACATTTGGTTTAATATGCATCTCATGCATTTTTTGGAAGAGCCACAATATGCAGTGTTGGTCTTGTTGTCCCCTCCTGTCCTTCTCTCTATGACCAGCTTTTTCAGCAGCAAGTTGCTCGAACATCTTCAAGATCCGGTCATCCCCTGTCTTATTCTGAAAAGCACCATCGATAAGCATAGAAGACGATTGTTCAGTTGGATACTCAACGGCTTCAGAAGAACCATGAACCCCATATTCCAAAGTTGGCGATTGTCGGGATGCATCAATTATGGAGTTGAAAGTGACCACATTTGGCTTGATTCCTTTCTCTATCATTGCAATAAGCAACATAACAGAAGACTCCACTAAACCATTTTTGCATAGTGAATCTATAATTGAACTATAAAAGACAACATCGACCTCCAATCGTGCCATCTTGAACTCTTTATAAACATCCATTGCTTCCTGAAACATTCCTCCTTTAGTGTACATATCAATCATTGTAGAGTAAGTTAGCGTATTTGGATATATGTTCCAAGCCTTCA
>Ga0228710_1008456_pt1 | contig 14740 bp, 8 predicted proteins | sample MedpolnodulmetaG_FD_177995 | JGI IMG/M metagenome (GOLD analysis project Ga0228710, IMG submission 177995) | Root nodule microbial communities from Medicago polymorpha collected in Santa Monica, California, United States - pink nodules | ecosystem: Host-associated > Plants > Roots > Nodule...
AAAAAAAAAATTTAAATTAGAAAAAAAAAAAAAAAAAAAATATTGGAGGGGATGAAAAAGTAAATTTACTTAATTTGCTTAAAGTGGCAATTACAAAGTTGGATTCATGGGTTTAGTGCTACGGCCTACTGCTAACTGCATTTCTCTAACGTTCACTGGCAACTCCTTCCTCTCTCTCTCTCTCTCTCTCTCTCTCTCTGCTGTGTAGCAGTGACGGATTGCAATGGAGAGTAAGAAGAAAGCATCATCCCCTCTCTCTTTGGACCAATTCATCTCTATCACAACCCCTCTTCTCGACTTGGAAAAGGTACTTTACCTTCTTGCATTCGCCATTCAAAAACTCCGATTAAAGTTTCCAACTTTCACATACCCTTTATCTCATTTTACGTTCTTAATCCTATTTTTTTGCCATCTAGTTGCAATTGTGAATTGGGTTGTTTTTAGTTTATTACAGAAGGGCAAAAGTTTCAAACTTTAAAAAAATGGTTAATGGGGTTTTGTTTCAGAAAAGATGATGAATCATGGTTCTTGTTTTTAGTTTTATGATCCTTTTTTTTTTGCTTCAGGATGCTGAGATATCGAGCTCAATTGCCACTGGCGCGTCGAGGAATTTGGATACTGCTCAAAAGAGAGGATCAACAATCCTCAATTTGAAGTGTGTGGATGTTCAGGTTACCTCATTTTCACTTCTTCTTGTTTTCGCAATATCTTTTTCAAATTTATCTGGGAAAAAGTATTTTGTTTGTGTGTGTGTGTGTGTGTGTGTGTGTGTGTGTAATTTGATGGTTTGATAATGGAGTAACAATAAAATTGGAAGTTGAATTTGATATTTCATGTAATTTGATGATTATGATTTATGAAGAAAAAGGAGCTAGGTTTATAGTTGATTTACAGCCTGTTTGGATTGATTTATTTGAGCTTAGCTACTGGCATGAGTTTTCTGAGATTGTTTGGGAGAACTTATTAAAACATCTTATGACATTGTTCATAAGCTATTTTCAGCTTATTTTCATAACTTCTCCAAGATAGCTTATGAAAATAGTTTATAAGTAATTTAACTTTATTTTATCTTGCTACAGAAGCACTTATCATGATAGGCGCTTGTGTTATAAGCTGCAAATAAGTTGTTTATCCAAACAGAGCCTTTTCATGTTTTCCTATGCATTTAAGTAGTCAGTGGAGCTTTAATTCATAAGGTATTCTTACATTGTGCCTCCCTTTGTTGTTTATTCTGAAAATAGACGGGGCTTATGGGAAAGTCTCTGATCGAGTTACAATCCACAAAAGCAGATGTGCTTCCTGCTCACAAGGTAAATGAGTGGCTTTCTTTTCTCTGTGTCTTCTGTTCAATATCAATCTGGCTACTTGCTTCAAGACTCAAGTACACTTGAGACTGGTAAGATAGAAAAAAAAATGTCATAAAGGAAAAATATCTTGTGGCCCTGATAAGGATTAAGACCATTTTCAATGCATTAAATCAATGTCGTATTACTTTCAGGAGTTAATGAGATTTTTCGTTGTTGCAGTTTGGCACTCATGATGTTGTTGTTTTGAAACTCAACAAGGCTGATTTAGGTTCTCCTGCTCTTGGGCAAGGTGTAGTTTACAGATTAAAGGTATCTGATTGATTCACTTTGTGAAAAGAAAATAATTGCCCATGCTGTTGGCTGTGGACAGACTCACCTTTGGATATTAATTTAACTTGCTGGTTTGATACAATTGCTAACAGGACTCATCAATTACTGTTGCTTTTGATGATATACCAGAAGATGGTTTAAACAGTCCCCTAAGGCTGGAAAAAGTTGCAAATGAGGTATGCTGATAAGTTCCTGATCTTAGGCACCTTTTGTTTCTTCTTGTATAGAATAGTTTTATGGTTTGATTATAAATAATTCAATTACTACAATGACATTTGGTGAGTTTTGATATATATAATTTTATATTTTCATGAAATATATGTATTGCACTAAAAAGAACTTAATGTGAAGGTTTGATTCTTGCTTTTGGTTAATTACTTCACTGTTTTCTATTTGTTTGTGTAAACATACATGTTAGCATCTTGATATTTTATCCATTTTTTAAAATCAATTACTTGCCCCTGGGTTCTTATATACGGGATATATTTTTTGCTCATCCAGGTGACATATCACAGGATGAAAGATGCATTAATACAGTTGAGTAAAGGAGTGCATAAGGGTCCTGCTTCTGATCTAATTCCTGTCTTGTTTGGGGAGAGGCAACCAACAGTGTCCAAGAAGGATGTAGCCTTCACTTCCATTAATAAAAATCTTGATCACTCTCAGGTGTGTTATATAGTTTCTTTCTTGGTTTGCATTTTGAAATCATGATTTTCTGAAGATATCATATAATAATTGTTTTGCTTTTTCACACTGCTCTAGTGCTCTTGATTTGTAAATACTTTATTATAATTAAGGCCTCAACTGGATTAGTTTTAAACTTATGATAATGATCTCAAGGAATAATACAGGGGTTTATTTATTATCTAAGCATAAGTAAAAAGATACTCCCTCCGTTTCTAAATACATGTCGGAGTCAACCACTTCGCACATGCCAATACACAACTTTGACCATTGATATCTTTTTTATCTATGATAAAAAAATTGTAAGAATTTGATATTTTCAAAACATTCATCGAGACAAATTGAACAATATCTTATATACTAACATTTGTATTTATATATTGATTAAAAAATATGATTAAAGTAAGTTGTGTGAATAGTACACATTGTTAAATTGCGACATGTATTTAGGAACGGAGGGAGTACAATTTACCTAGATTAGATTAATTATATCAATTACTGATATATAATATTACTAAGCTAGAACATTGAACATGCTCTGCATATTAGTTGGTTGGAAATAAGTGGACCTATTAATCAGCTAAGAATTTTGATATAATCGTTAGTTGATTATTAAAACACTGAAAATTACGGATACAATAATGATTTATCACTTTATCCACCTGAGCAGTAACTTGTTCCTCCCCGTCTATTACTCTGTAGTTAGGGGACTGAATATACACTGTTCTTTGGAAAAATCTTGTTAATTACACTAAATCTTGTTAGGATATCAATTAAACAATACTGTAGATCCCTATTATCACAATAATGGTGTTTCTGCACGAGTATTTCATCATTTTTCTTTGCACATCTGGCCTGTGTTTGCAAAATCATTTATTTACATTTTTGTCTCCAAAGAAAGATGCAATTTCCAAAGCCCTATCGTCGAAGAATGTTTTCTTGCTACATGGACCTCCTGGAACGGGAAAAACTACAACAGTGGTGGAAATTATATTACAAGAAGTGAAACGTGGATCTAAGATTCTTGCTTGTGCTGCCTCAAATATTGCTGTTGACAACATCGTTGAGCGGCTAGTTCCACACAGGTATAACTATTTTACCATCTCTTTGCTGCTATGATAATTGGCTGGTTTACCTCATTGGCATATTTTACTTTCAACAGCACATTCGTTTTTTAAAAAAAAAAACATCTGACTCCACGGATAAACAATGTCTACCCTCCTGTGGAAAATTGTTCACAGAATTGGCAATATTAAAATGAAATGAATATGCTTTTTCCTACTCTTTAAGTTTGTCAGAGCCAAAGTCAGTAAGTGCCGGGTTCTGGATCATGCAGAAAAGAAGCTTAAAATGTGGTTTGTGCACTCTAGAAGAAAATTATACGGAAACATAAGTAAAATTGCAGCTTTATGATTAGACAGTAATGTAGTAGTTATTTAATTATGTAATAGGACAATCATATGTGGGATAGTTATGTGGCAAATATGTAACTGTAAGCAGCGGTGTGGAAGGTTTTGTTACAGTTTCTTCTGTGCATTCTGCTTTTCTTTTGTGTAAAGTAGAGAACCATTTTCTCACATTTGAGACTTGGCTCTAAGGCTGGTAGCAAGGTTTATCTACTAGATTGGTAAAGAACCAACACGAAAATAAATTAAGTGTAGAAGAGATGAGGATGTTGCGTTGGATGTGTGGTAAGACTAAGCGGGATAGAATTAGAAAGGACAACATTAGAGAGAGAGTTGGGGTAGCACCTATAGTAGAAAAGATGGTAGAAACTAGACTTAGGTGGTTTGGGCATGTAGAGAGAAGGCTTGTGGATTCTGTAGTATGGAGAGTAGATCAGATACCTCGAGTCAAATCACTAGAGGTAGGGGAGACATAGAAAAAACATAAGCGAAGCTATCAAGAAGGATCTAGAGATAAATGAATTGGAGAAAGACATGGTTTTTGATAGAACGCTAGGTTTATTTTTTGAACCCTGTCAAAGTTCTTCCTCTTGACAAAATATTGATGATGTACAAATTTTATAATTTGCAAACCTTTTATAATGATTCTATTTATTTTTTTTGTTATTTTCCTCATTCTCTGGTGAGACATGTTCACACTTGGTTTAGTTTCACCAAGTGTGTACTTAATACTGTCCAACATTTTCATTAGAGTTAAGCTGGTGAGGATTGGTCATCCTGCACGTTTATTGCCTCAAGTGGTGGACAGTGCACTGGATGCCCAGGTACACACTTGTTATACTTGTCATGGATCATACTTGTTTTCACCCTTCCATATTGAATTTCTCTGAATTTACAATTTAGGTACTTCGAGGAGATAATAGTGGTCTCGCAAATGACATTCGGAAAGAAATGAAGGTAAGGTTTTAAAATAAAAGTCACAGAACAAAATCTCAATTCTCAAGTATGAATTGATCATCATTTACCAATATTATTAGTATCGCCTAGCTGATGTTCTGTTGCTTCATATGTTAGTTATCATTGATGATTTATGTCAGCATTAACTTCATGTTAGTGTAATGTTTAGCTACATTACCTTTCAGTTTTCACAGCGCATAACATTTTTTTATTTTTTTTCAGGTATTGAATGGAAAGCTGCTAAAAACCAAAGAAAAAAATACAAGGAGGGAGATACAGAAGGAACTTAGGACTCTGTCCAGAGAAGAGCGGAAAAGGCAGCAGCTTGCTGTTACAGATGTGATTAAAACTTCAGATGTAATATTAACTACTCTGATTGGGGCTTCCTCTAAGAAACTTGGCAACACTTCATTTGATTTAGTGATTATTGACGAAGCTGCTCAAGCACTTGAGGTTGCATGCTGGATACCTCTGCTGAAGGTAATGTCGATGCCTACACACTACACTCAATGATATTCATTAGGCTATTGCATTCAGACTTTCTTTTTATCTTCTCTTGATTGCATGCCTTTGTCGGTTTATGTTTTATTGCAGTCTTCTTCTCTTACTACAACTACGACCACTAATAATAATATCCAACAATATAGTTCATTCCTCCAATAGGTGTCCTGGAATTGATGCAACATGATATATCAAATATCATACTTAACTGAATTGGATGTTTTATAAGTGAATTTGAATATCGAAAGATGCTTACAAAAACGAAGTTGCTTTGAGCTGGAAAAACTAAAAGACTAATACTAAACTGTGCTTGATTCAACATTAATTTAAAATACATAGCTTTCTAATCGTTAGTTGCCAAATGTCTCTTTGATTATAATGAATTAAATGGAGGTCCTTGTTTTAGGGTACAAGATGTATACTTGCAGGAGACCATCTTCAACTTCCTCCAACGATTCAAAGTGTTGAAGCTGAGAAGAAAGGCTTAGGAAGAACCCTCTTTGAAAGACTTGCAGAACTGTATGGAGATGAAGTCACATCTATGCTTACTGTCCAGTACCGTATGCATCAACTTATCATGGATTGGTCTTCTAAAGAGCTTTACAACAGTAAGGTGCTCCTAATTTTAAAAGCACTTGCCTTGATATTGCATTGCTACAAAACATATCTTTTTTTTTTCCTCCAAAAAAACTACTAAAGAGCAAATTTATCAATTCTGAACTGAATAGTCAAATTATATTGGGGAGATAAACATTTTGTTGGATCTTCATGCATGGCACTATGTGATAACAGGTCAAGGCTCATGCATGTGTTGCTGCACATATGCTATATGATCTTGAGGGCGTGAAGAAGACATCTTCAACTGAACCAACCCTTCTTCTCATAGACACAGCTGGGTATGTTGGATGATGCTATTTCATTCGCTGAAATATCTATATTTTTCAGAGCTGCTTGACTAGTCTGGGCATGTGGAATAATGATGTGACATTCTCTTCTTAATGAAAGTTGCTGTGCCATCATATTGTATATAATGATTTGGCATTTTGAGTAATCAATATCAAGTGATCCGTATAAGAGTTTTAACAAACAACTGAACTGATATGTGGAAGCCGGAGAGAGAAAGTCATTATATTTCATTTGAAGCAAATATAGGCTGTTAAATATGAAAGTGAAGCAAATCTAACTGCTTAAATTGATTGTGTCAGATGTGATATGGAAGAAAAGAAAGATGAAGAAGATAGCACTCTTAATGAAGGTGAATCTGAAGTTGCTATGGCTCATGCAAAGCGATTGGTGCAAAGCGGGGTGCTTCCTTCTGATATTGGAATTATTACCCCATATGCTGCACAGGTATAGAATTGTTCTGTAGGTGTGGGAACATTTACTATGAATGTTGTGGGCACAAACTTCACGTTTTAGTAGTTTTACGAAGGATGACAAGATGGTAAATGTTGTTTTTGGCAGGTTGTTTTACTGAAGATGTTAAAAAACAAGGAGAACTCGCTGAAGGATATTGAAATCTCAACAGTTGATGGTTTCCAGGGAAGAGAGAAGGAAGCCATTATTATATCAATGGTTCGATCAAATTCAAAAAAGGAGGTATTTCAAACAAGTCTGCTAGTTTTTTAATTTGCTTCATATAGGGCTTATGTGACAAATTTGTTAGCATGGCATGAAGAATAAAAGAAGAGACTTGAATATATGTTTCAGGTGGGCTTTCTGAGTGATCGCCGGCGAATGAATGTGGCCGTGACACGTGCAAGAAGACAATGCTGTATTGTCTGTGACACTGAGACAGTCAGTAGTGATGGATTTCTAAAGCGGTTGATTGAATATTTTGAAGAGCATGGCGAATATCAGAGTGCATCCGAGTACCAGAATGAATAGGCGAAATTCCCAAAGGTTGTTAAGGTTGCTGTTATAGCTCTCATGTGATCAATTTGTCGATTTTGGTGATGTAGATCTGTGAAGGTTTCTAAAATCCTTCTTTTGCTATTTAGAATTGAAGGAAGTTGAAGTAGTATTATAGAAGAAAGTAGACAAGACCATTTTATTTAGAAGAGAGAGTTTCCTGATCTCCATATTATTACTTTTAAAATCACTTGGAATTAGAATTTTTAGTCTCTTCTTGTTATGAATCTTTTTTATACTTAATATATGATGCTTATAAACATCATTTTTAATTGAAAGTTCTTCTGTTAAAAATATACTGTCAAAATCTTAAATTTGGTAAATTATTGCGTGAGTGTGACATGGTCTTTGCTACTACTGCTACTACTAAAACAAGCTCCCTCCTAGCTATTTTCCTACTCTTACATTGCTGTCAATAGATTGAAATTCGTCACACAAAAGACAAACAACAATTGAGTACTAGCAGAACCAAAACCATCTGATCTATAGCTTAGGCATAGTTACTACTAAGTAGTACTCCCTCCGATCTTAACTATAAGCAAAAAAGTATGTGTATTTAGTCCAAATTTAGATCAAAGACATGTAATTTTTTGCTTATATTTAAGGCTAGAGGGAATATCATATCTAATTCTAACTAGATTTCAACTCCATAAAAGCTAGCTAAGGTGGTTCCTCTTTTCTTGACAAATCAGCTAAGTTTCTTAAAAGTCCCAAATGGAAGTTGAGAAATTAAGGTGGTCGTTCGGGTCATATGCTTCAAGATGGGTGGCTTCTGATTCCTCAATACCCGCAAATTCATGCATCTCGATCAATGCCTCCCAATTAACACTCATGTCTGAAAATATTCCTAATTGATCATTATCATCTCTTGGCAAAACTTCATGCACTGTTGAACTTCCTGAACTCTCAGTTTGCTCAGAGTGTGATCCTTCTTTCAGTATTCCCAGCTGTTGAAGAAACTCATTTAGGTCTATCTGTGGTTTCTCCTCCTGAAGATCTCCGAGCATCTTATTTGCCGATGTTTGAACATCTTTTTCCTTTGGCAAAGGATCTTCTGTATGACTCTTCTTGCTGTCTACTTTCTGAATTTCTTCTGCTATTGGTTCATTAGAAGAACTAGTAAGTGATGATTGACTTGCAACAACTGCATTCTGCTTAAACTCTTGTAACCTCTGATGGATCAAATGAACGCTAGGTTGAGCGTTTACATTGAGTAATCCACAAGAAGGAAACATTGAAATGAAATTTTTTGAAGGCAGCCACTTGAACTTTCCAGTTTTCATAGTTGAATTGGAGTGTGTTTGCATGTGTGGGAGATTAAGGTATGCATCTGGTCCATATAGTCTCCTTGCAGCCTCATCATAAGCCATGGCAGCTTCTTCCGCTGTGGCGAAAGAACCAAGCCAGAGTCTAGTTCTCTTCTTTGGCTCTCTTATCTCGGCAACCCATTTCCCCCACGTTCTTTGACGAACGCCTCGATACTCACATGAAGCATTTTGAGGGCCACCTTTTCCTCTAGTTGGCCCTTTCTTCCATGGTTTCAAGGGGGATTTCTTGGAATTATCCATCATGTATATTGAAGATATAGTAAAGGACAAGTGAAAGTGGTAGTGGTGTGTGTATATTATCAGTGGTGAGTGATACTTGGAACTGCATGTTATAGGAGCGGGGATATGTAGAAGCAAAGAGTGGAGGTTGGTGTAAATGTTTTCACGTTTGCAGAAGTAGCTAAATCCATGTGACCGTTACTCAGTACATACATTCTTCAAAATCCTGTTTTTCTTTTCTTCATTTTCATTCTTTTATCTTTCTTACCATAAAATTCTTACTAATAATTTTTTTAATAATTATTTTTTGGCTTTTCTGTTTTTAGTTTTATTTTGAATAGCCTTGCCTCAGTGCTGCCAGGATAAATGTGCATGACTGAAAGAGTACAAGTGTGCATTGCATGGAGCATGGTGTTACATGACGCATAGTTATATACATATATTTTTATTTATTATTTATTTACTACACATACAAGATAATCATTTCAAAAAAAAAAATTAGAAATGAAGAGATAAATATAATCGTAGCCTCAAATATCTAAGGTTGAATGCTAAAATATCCACATTGATTTACTTTTGAGTTTTGAGTCAAATTCATTTTAAAGAAAACTTTTTACAAAATTAAAGATACCTTTTAGATCTCTACGTCGATTTAAGGGAGAGTCAGCATATTTACATTCCATTGATTATTTTGTTTGATCATTTCATTTTACATATTCTTTATTGTTTGTGGTGTTCACGGGTCACACAGTTTCTTGGAGCTCCAATTTGCATGGTCAGTTAACAGTTGGTCACGATGATTCATTGAATATAATTTATCTTTTAATTAAGACTATAAAATAAAATACATTCATATTTAGGATAAACGATGTATACAAACCTCAAGCTTAATCATCCCATGCTTTTGGATTGAATGGTTTCTGGGATCACATTAAAGGAGTAAATCAACATTTTGGCAGCCACAATTATAAACATTGAGCAGTTTAATCCCTTAAATTTGGCGACAGACAATTTAGTCTCTTATATTAAAGATCATCAATCAATTTAGTTTCTCAGCCAAAATATATTTTTAGCATAAAATGTAATGAAAAATTCAATGGGAGTTGAGTCTAACGAAAAAGACTAAACTTTTACAATATGACAAATCAATGTTCGAGTCCTGGTTAGAAAAAATACATATATATAGTGTCCAACGGAGTAAGATTAACTCAAGGGAGACTTTGAAAAGAAAAAGAAACTAATGAATACCTTTTATATTTTTCTGGATAGTTTTTTTTAAAGTTTTTTTATTAGCTTTTTTGCCACAAACAAAAATAGGTCTTTAAAATTGCGGTGCTAATTCGAAAGAAAAAAAAAAGGATTAATTTAGCAGATATTCTTTAATTTAAGCAATAAGATTGATTATCGTGTTACAAATTCAAGGAATTAATTGTTTTACAAGTAAGAAAATTTTGTGGTGTATAGTCTCAACTTGATGTTGACAATGCAACGCCAGTATAACATTCTTTTTTTTTTAACTCCGGTTCTCATCAGGTGTGAGAGGGGACTCTGGTAGTACAGAATATGATTGATAAAAAAGTAAATTTTAGCGAGAAAATGTTTCATTCGTAAGCCAAACTCGGATTTTGTCAAACAATTTATACTTTGTTGGAGCTCATTAACATCCAATCACTTGGTTGTCAATATAACATTTTACTTAAACCTTAATCTTGATTTTATGGGTTTATATTGATATTGAATGGTGGGTTGAGATTGTGAGTAGAATATTTGCAAATGAAGACTTTTTGAAAGTGATGCAGTGATTGTCTTGAATGAACACTGACACTCATCCTTGGATTCTATTTTGATTTGTCCTCGAGGAGGATCTTAGTCATTAGATAAGAGTAAGAACCACCTCAACAATTTTCTACTAAATCACAACCTATATTTCACATGTTGTCCTGCAATACACATCCTGATTCTCGAGACTTCACTTCACCTTTATCCCATGTAATTGCTCTCTCTATGTATGCATCTCTTCGTGAATCACATTCTTGCCCGTTATGGTTGTACATCATACATGCTCAATATATGAGCATGCTGTTGAGCTTATATCAAGGAATAAATATTAGACAATTAGACAGTGTTATATTGACCCGTTTGTTTCAGATTTTTTTCAAAAAAAATCTATTTTTTCCATAAAAAAATCACTTTTTATTTTTATTTTTAAGTGTTTGTTTAGGATTTTTTAAAAAAAATCTATTTTGATCCTAAAATGAAAAACTATTAGGATTAACTTTTTTCAAAATCAATTTTTTTCAACAACAAGGAGATAACACATGTGCATGTTAGAACTCATTTTTTTTTTCTAAAAAAATAAATTATTTTGACACAAAATCTACTTTTTTTAAAGCTGAAACAAACGCACCCCATATTTCACTATTTTAAGTTTGAAAGTTGTAGTCTAAGAGGCAACTCTATTCATTCAATAATATTTTAGAGATTTTTTCAATTTCTAGTGGATTCCGGAACCTATTTTCACAAATTTATCGCTTACAAACTTGTTTCTTTTCAATCTAAATTTAACGTTGACTAGCCTACACTTCCGACTATCTCAATATGTCTAGTATTTCAGCATTTTATGATGGCAGAATATCATCACTCTTCCTAGTCAAAAATATCACCGCTCTTAAACGTGTTTATATTATAATAACAAGATGATAAATATAATCGTGAATACATTTGTGCAAATATGTCGGTAAAAAATTATTAAATGTTTTTTCATTTCATGACTTCAACCGAAGGTTCATGATATATTTGAGTCTAGACAATTCAATGTTTTAGTTGAATCCCTTCATTAATTCAGATTTTATTTTTATTTGGAAAGAGTAAAAAAAATATTCATTCTTAAACTTTGTTGAACTGTTTTTATAAATTTTTAAAGTTTCGGGACACATATATGTATGATTTTTGCTAGATACTTCCCATAAACTCAAAATACTCTCAATGTAAATGTATTAGAACTGAATTTACTTGAACTAAGTTTACGGAAGCGTGCTTGGATTTACTTAATGTACTTATTGGAACTAAGTTTGAGTAAGATCTAGAAACCTATTATATACAAGTTGCATGTGAACTGACGTAAACGTACTTGAATTAATTAAGTTTGTGTAAACGTTATCGAACTGAATTCTCAGAAGATCTAGAAATTCAGAATCTACATGTGGTACGAGAACTAGATTTATGTAAACATACTTGAACTGGGTTTACATAAACACACTTCAATTGACTTTGCATAAACGTACTTGAATTGAGTTTGTGTGAGCTTCTTGTATTGATTTTTTCGTAAATGTATGAGTTTGTGTAAACATATTTAAAATTCCACATAAAAATTAAGAATTTGGAATTTCTCATCACCCTATAATATGTAAATTCATTTTGTGTATACATGAATCAAATTAACGTAAACCTACAACATGATCACGATTCATGTATATCCATGCAACATGAAACATGAAAATTGCTCAAACCAAAAATTTATTCTTTCCTAATTCAAATGAAACAGATAATCAACTAAGTGAAGAATAAAACTGCATAAACAGAACTCAAAATCGCTAAAAAAAAAAAATTGCATGAATGTCAATAAGGATTTATGGATATTTTTTTACTTTTGAAATGGGAGAAGGGTTGTTGTACATAGATTGGGCGAAGTGGCTGCAAAAATGGGTTTGAAAATGAACCGATATGTCTGCGAAATTAGAAAAGAAGGAAAAATATGAAGCAAGTGCAATGGAAGAGAAGATTATATGCTTTTAGGAGAGAATGTAATGTAAAAAAATTTAGAGACATTTTAGTCATTTCAGGGTGTAATTAAACGATAATGTTGCTTCTCACGAAATAAGGGAGGGGGATGAGCTCATGTTCGTACCCTTTTTTAATAGGGAGTTACAATCATCTCAATTTTTCAAAAGAAATAAGATTTCATTTGAAATACACGAGTTTTAAATGAAAAAAAAAATGTTAATGCATCATCTTTTCTTTGTGTATTTCTTTCAATGAGTAGTGTCGATTTATCTTAACAAATGTAGAGAATATAATATAATGCCAATGACCTGCCTTACATTTTGTAATCTATTGCTAGCGTCAGAGAGAAAGAGACAAAATTAAAATCTGACCTAGAAATAATTGAAAAATTCATGTCTTCTTCCAATCAAAGGGTCTTGAGTGTTTCAATGGTAGTTGTTCAAGAATTTTAAATAAATAAACTTATGAAAAATGTAAAGTATTTCAGCTTCCAAGCAAATTTTTCTATAGAAACTTGCTATATTATATCCTTGAGCAATATTCATAGGACACTCTTGAGCATTTTTTTTCAATTAAATTAGGAACACCTCAACTTATGAACAAGATATCTCATTTGACTTCAATGAAATTATAACAAGTGATTTGATATAGACCTTGGTCCATAACAGCAAGTAATGTCACGTCTTCCCTATCCACGAATTTTATATTTATAGGACTAAAACATTGTAGCAATCGTAATCAAGCTGATCATATATTTGTATTTGTTATGCAATTGCAAGTATTTTTGCTCAATTCGTTTAACTAGTATTAGTAATACTAATAAGTACTAGCAGTTAGAATCAGAATGATAGTTGAGTTGGGAAATTATCAACAATATCTTGTTCCACAAATGTCACCATCCAACAAAGAATGAGTCACATAGAAAGACCAACCACCAATCAAACCCATTGTAACAAGAAGATATTAGATCCACTCCCCCTAACTATATAGATATTTTCCCAACTGGGAAGTTGTTATCACATAAAATAGAAAGAAATATGAAATATCTACAAGGCCATTTCTCTTCTTCAAAGAGTTCAATCCATATACAATGTAAAAAAACTTAAATTGTCCATCAATCATAATCGTCTCATGATTAATAATTACATTTGAATTTATTCATAATTGTTTTTAAAGTAATACATGTAATCGGTTGTGATTTGATGACAATGTAAACAACTATATGATCTATTGTTGGGTCATAAGGGGTTTGAGGATCGTCACATTGGAGTTTGAGCAATCACACCGAGGAATATGGATCCCCTCACAATTTTCCTAATCTCCACTTTTTTGCCTCTTTGTTGTAAAAAGCTAAGTACGACTTTGACAATTCTATTGGATCTCATCCCAATACTCTGTAATTGTATTTCACAATCCAATATCAAAATAATTCTTCAAGAATACAACACCCGTAAAAAGAAGAAAAAGTTTCTGATTCCTTTGCCACAAGAAAAAAAACATAGATACATTCTTCAAAGACAACATTAACCAAAACAAAAAACGAGATTACACAAGTTAAGGATTCTTATTCATGGATCAATAATAACGATATCATGACAATAGTAACATATATAGTAATAGTAATTAATTACAACAACCTCGTACATCCCATCTCAAAAGAAGAGGATCTACATGCATATACTAGCTTAATTACCTACCAAGTTATGTGAAGGATTGAATTGAAGATGCGAGAAAGAGCGAGTCTGATGCGAGGAAAAGCTCGAACGGAGAAGAGAGTGTAATCTCTTAGGAAGAGTTGGAGGGTGCCAACAAAGAGATTGAAGCTTCGTATTGGTGGAATGTACAAAGTGAGAGGAACAGCAGAAAAAGCCACAGCAAACATAAGTTGCAGCATTATTTTGATATTTTCTTTTGTTTGTATGTGTTTTTTGTGTCGTTATGAGGTGAGAGAGGAGAGATTATGGTTAAGAACTTAAGATTGGATTATGAATGAATTTATTATGATAGTGATCAAAGAGACAAAATTGAGGGTCTGGTTGGATCGATCACTTCTCTCTCAATCCTTGTCTCGTGGGAAAGGGAAGACCGGGCAATTTATTCGTCAAATGCAAGGAAAATTTATAATAAATATTTAGGACATTGCCAATCAAACTAATTAGGTAAATTAAAAGGGAGTTAGATTCTTGACAAAAAAAAAAAAAAGAAGAGTTAAATTAGTTTGAAAGTGGAACATTGTGGTACTCTAGAGTTTATTGGGTAAGTAGACGGCCTAGTGTCATGTTATTTATAATATTTAATTATTCTAAATTTTAAA
>Ga0228710_1008457_pt1 | contig 14737 bp, 11 predicted proteins | sample MedpolnodulmetaG_FD_177995 | JGI IMG/M metagenome (GOLD analysis project Ga0228710, IMG submission 177995) | Root nodule microbial communities from Medicago polymorpha collected in Santa Monica, California, United States - pink nodules | ecosystem: Host-associated > Plants > Roots > Nodule...
TGCTAAGTAGAAATAAATGAAGCATATGTGAATTATTATTGATACTAAGTATATGTGAACTATTATTGTTGTTAATTATTGTTGTTTAGGTTGTTAAATTCCGTTGATGAATTATATGCTTAATATTGTTGAATGTGAAATCTCACCCCTTCTGTTTGAATGTTGCCCCTATGTTGGTAACGTGCAGATAACCAGGATTAGCTGCTGATGTGAGTTGACTCTCTCGTGCGTCGTCTTAGGGTTGCTCTGATACGTAACGGGATGGGGATAATTGCTATGCTTTCCATTGTTACGTATTGTTTTATGAACTATGTTGTTAAACCCTTTTGGATTAAGATTTTCCTTTAAGTTATTTATGTTGAGGCTTTAATGCCAAAGATTGTTGAACAAAGTTGTTGATTTTGAAATAATTTTCCGCTGCGATATAAATGAATTTTTGACAGGGTTGTTTTGATAAATAGTAACTTTACTCTATTTTTGTTTTAAAAGTAGTGTGACATTCTGTTTTACGTTGAATACTCTGATTATTTGTATTATTTACATTGTTGGGAAAACGGGGTGTTACAACAACGATCTTGGCGAGCATTTTCTCCCTGGACATGGCCAAGGGTGTATACTCGGTGAAGCGACCGTTGAGTCCTTTGCCTTCACGAGCGATTTTGCCTTCCTTCTTTTTCTCATGGAAGGTCTTTTTGGAGGATTCAACAGCAGGCTCCTCCTTCTTGGATTTGTTGAGGCTGTCCGCGTACAGCTTATCTTCGTACCTGATGTATATCTTCGCGATCTCTAGGAACTCGGTGAGAGTCCTTGGATGATCTAGGCGGACAACCTTCTTGACGTCTGTGCCTTCGCGCAGACCTTTGGCAATGAGGTACCACTTCATTGTTTCGTCGGCGCCTCTTACCTGCACAACCCCTTTGTTGAACCTTTCGATGTAGTCTCGAAGAGGTTCGCTTTTTCCTTGAACAATAGCTTCAAGGGATGCCACCGTCTTTGGTTGCGTCCTTGAAGCGGTAAAGTGGGTCGTGAACTCGTCATAGAGGTTGCTCCATGAGTCGATGGAGATTCTCCATAAGTTCTTGAACCACGTTACGGCTCCTCGTCGTAGTTCAGTGACGAAGAGTTTACATTTTACTTCGCCTTGCACCGATCGGTAGGTGAGAACTACCTCAATGTTCTCGATGTGCTCATTTGGACCTGTCATCCTGTTGTATGAGTCCATCTAAGGAGGCTTTTCTAGTCCGCGAGGGATAGGAACTTCCCGGATGCGCCGTGTGAATTGACCGTAAGCATTGCGGTCATTCCGGGCATTGCGGCTATCCTCAGAACTAGAAGGGGACCAAGAGCGTCTATTGCGTCTTGGTGGGGATCTCCTTGGAGGGGATCGTCTAGGAGGAGATCGCCTTGGAGGAGATCGTCGGGAGGAGACCGTCTTGGAGTAGATCGTCTAGGTGATCTCCTTTTAGCTGACCTCCTGATGTAACTTGAAGATTTGACGCTTATTGAATTCCGCGGGGATCTAGAACATGAATGGTGAGGGCTCCTTCCTCTTCTGCTATGTGTTGGGGAAGGAGTTTGTTTGGTTCAAACCAATGGGTGCGGTTGCTCCAGATCCATCAGGTGTCGGTTCTGTTCCTCGATTAACGACGTCTCTCGTTGAACTGTGCGGAGCAGATTATCGACGAGGGCACCAGTTGGCGTAGTATCTTCTAGCGTTTCTGTAGGTTGTAGGGGACCTTGCAGAGACCTTTCTTGGAGAGGAACTATTTGTAATGATTCCTCTCTAGGTGTACTCCCAAGAGAAGGTGAAGATGTCATACCATCACGTTAAGGGATTTGAATTTCACTTCTTAGCTGGGAGTTGGCACCGTTGACAGCCATGGTAAATTTTTGGAAAGCTTTGGTTTTTAGCTAGGTAAAAACGGGGATAGCTTATATTTCCCTCAGATGGCACCATTGATCGTACCTGATCAGAAGGTGACTGTCAGTGCTTTGAATGCAGTGGTTTAAATGGTGGTGGAATGCGTCCAAAGTGCTTCTGAGAACGGAGGGGGGTGTGTACCTGCAGGCGCTCCGACGCTCAAGTCAGTAGAGATCAGAGTGTGAGGGTTTAGAGGAAGAGATAGATTCTACCTTGGGGACTGCAATGAGTCCCCTATATATAGAGGTGGAGGGCTGCATAGCTGTTGTAATGGCACACTAGGCTCTGACGGTTACCAAATTGTGGGAATTGGAACCGCCAGAGAAATTATTGCGGTAACGTGCAAAGAGACGTTGTGGTTCGTTTGAACCGGTCTTGCTTGCTCCGTGCATCCTTTTTGCGGGGATGGGCTTTGAGTAATATTGGGCCTAAGTAAATGAGTCAAAGTTCCATTTGACCGGTCCAGAACAGTTTTCTTCTTCTCCTTTATATTATTTCATTGCTTGTTCTTAAAAGATCAATTTAGTTTTAGTTACCGCTAATTTTACTCCACACATTAAAGTATTGGTTTGAGTTTTATCTGAATTACTGTCATCACTTCTAACGTTGCTAAAATCACTATACGACAAACTATCATCAGATTGCACGTGTTGTATTTTTTTCTTCTAAAACTGCTAGATTTAATGATAAGCCCCAAAACTTATCACAAAAAGTTATGGGAATGGAGAAAATAGGTAACATGGATGCTGCTATATCATAAAAGTCTCAACAAACATAAAATCCAAAACCACATTGCTATAAGAATAGATATCCAGCTCATAAATATTCGTAATATGTATATCTGTTTACCGATGTGTTTGATAAACTTGAAGAGCTGGTCTTGATTATTACAAGCTGGATCAAACCAGAAATCTAAGAACATGTTGTGTAAAGTTTTTCTAGAAAGTGAGTGAGTGTTCATCAGATTCATAAGTTGCTTTATAAACAAGACGAATTTGTGGTGTCTTTCGATAGAAAAAAGTAAAGAAAAATGCAAGGAAAAGACTTTAAAAGTTTAAAATGCAGAAACTTAAAGAAAAGGTAAATTACATTGCATTAATGTAAAGGTGGTTCGACAAATCAAATGACATACATTCTGTATGACTCTTTTCTCTAGATGCCGGTACTTCCAGTGCTAGAATTCTATAAGAGTGTTTGAATGAGGTAATTGAGAAATTTTAAAGAATTTGAAATTCTAGGCAATTTAAATGATTCAATTAAAATACTTTTATTTCTCAATACTTTTGTTTGGATGGAGTAATAAAACATTTCATTGTCATCATTTTTGGGCAACTTTTATAAATATTAATATTTTTGGGGTCAAATTTGAAAATTGAAATTAGGAGCCAATTTTTAAATTTCGAAAAATTTGAGGGGTCAAATTGTAATTTTTGAAAATTTTGAGAGGTCAAATTATAATTTTTGAAAATTTTGAGGGGTCAATTTGTAATTTTTTGGAAATTTATTTGGTTCAATTTGAAAATTTCGGGAAATTTAAGGACCAAAATGCAAAATTCAGTAAATTATAACAATGAAATTTTTTGAAATTCTTAACTTTTAGGCGTCGTTTGAAATTCTCTAAATTAAACTTGAACAAAATACTTCAAAAATTTCCATCATTTTTAAAATTCTTCAAATTATTATCCAAACAATAGAATTCACCTCAAAGTATTTGAATTCCCTCAAAACATTCCCCTATCCAAACACACCCTAAGTGATTTGCGACCTATTTTCCATATGGAAAACTACTATTTATTTTTTTCGAAGAAACTACATTAGCCCACTCAAACTGACATCGGAGGGACTCGAACATGAGACCCTAAAGAGGAGCACACTCCTAGGTCCCAAGCCAATACCACCAGGACAGCCCAGTGAGTTTGAAAACTACTATTTATACATAGTAAAATAACTGAAAAAAGGCTAACTGCCACGATCAACACTTCTTCCATCGAAAACCACTTATCCCGCACACCTTCACTAAGGAAACCGATGCTTTTGAATTCAAATTATTTCCTCTTCGACAATAACTGCTTGACTTCGACGAAATTCCGTCTTGTCGAACTTCGAAGCTTTTGGACTCTTCCAAACGCTCAATCCAGACTCTGTCGAAATCCCATGCTGAAGCTAAATATTTTGATTCTTGAAAAGTCAAAAGTCAACAAATATTGACTGCATTAATTGAACCCGTCGAAATTACAGGCTAACAGTATCGTGTTGTTTTTATTTTGAAACTGTGGCCTGTAAAGGCTTAGATAATAGGATATTGGAATTTTTACTATAATTAGAATAAGGGGAATGCTAAGAAAATTTTGTAGGTATTACTGTGGATTTTCTAGCGGATTTTTATTTTCCTTTCCTGCGGAATTGCATGCTGTTTTGCTTTAATTTTTTTGTTTACTCTCTTCATGAATTTTTTTAGTCTCTTCACATATTGAATATGGACTCAGTAAATGAAATGTCAAACTACTTTTGTCAATTGCAATCAATTTTTTTATTATGTTAGAATATTTTGAAAACAATATTAGAACAAAATTTCTATAAAAATATTATTATTACACAAATATTGACAAAAACAATTGGACACCATGTGTGATGTAGGTCCCATCTATATTTATTGTGTGTTGGCAAGATAAATTTAATAGTTTTATCTTTTTTATTTTTTTTAGGTAAGTCAGAGGCATGATAGACATTAAGAAGAAACAGCGACATATTGTAGTGACGTGGAATATCATCACATTATTGGTTTTGTTGCCCACATGATACCGCAATTTGACCTTCTAATATCATTTAGTTATATCATTAGTCATAAGGAAGGACATAATTTACAAGTAGACTAGTACTTTTGGTGGAATTCCGACTATCCCCCACCCCACAATGCTATTTTACATTAGACTCACCTAATTTTAGGTTTTGCTAGACTGCAAGTTTTTAATTACTATTTAACTTATTAAGTTTGAATGTATCCGTTTTTTCATGACCATTATTCTAAAAAATTGTTCAATATCTTGATTGCACTATTACAAATAGATGCATTTCCAATATGTAGTATATCAACAAAATCAACTAACCAAATGCATGAGTTCAAATGATTAATAAGTTTGTTGTTTTTGAATTTCTAAACTGTTGTATTTAGTGAAATTCTACCATGTTAGTTTTAAGATGTTCTATGCGATGTTCCAACACTAAACGCACAAATACGAATATTGAGTTTAATGTTTCAACATCATGCAAACCAACATAAAATACGTAAAAGTAAAAGACAAGAAAATAAAAGGCACAGGAGAATTGTTAACCCAGTTCGGTGACAAACACACCTACTCTGGGGGATACCAAGCCAGGAGGAAAATCCACTAGTGTAGTCCTTATTCTAAATTCTCAGCAAACTCCTCCTTTACAACTCTAGACCTAGGACTTACCCGTTTCAACTTCAACCTAGGAACTCCTAGATCTGAGGTCCCATCTCACTTCCCTCAATCAACCACAGCCCCTGTGATTATCAGATTATAACTCAATTTGGTGAAGTTACCTTCAAAGACAAAGTACCTTCGTGCTTCAAAGCTTACGAGTAGCAACAACTTACAACTCAATAAAACGGCCTTATGATGCAAGAAAGGCTCACAATTAACAAACTAAAACACAGTCCTTATCATGTATTAAATCGATACAAGAAAAGGCTCACAAATAACAACGACTAAAAACCCTAAAACTATATTCTTTGAAAGATGACTTGAATGAATAATTAGGTCTTGAAGTCTTGAATATATACTGAACCAGCACGGGCCAATAAGTCTTGATGGGCTTCAGAATAAAACAAATCCAAGCAGTGACCCGCTGCACAAGTTAGAAACAAATTCCTAAAAATCCTAAAATATTTTCTATACTTTAGGAACAAATCATCCAACTGATTCTGGACAAAAATACGATACTTGGTGAACAATAAATAAGGCGTGGTTTCCTTAATAAGATAAAGCGCGTGCAAAACCAAGCCTCACAAACAGGGCACACTGAACTGTGCCAGGATGTTGGAACATCATATCCAACATCATACAAGATGACAAGATGTTGGAACAACATATCCAACATCAATATAGGATTTCCACGGAGCTACCCTCATCAATTAAACACCTAGCGACGTCGTGACCTCGGATCCCCGCGATGATGACGAGTGGGAATATATCGTTGGAGACTCCGTTCACCTTTTTTTCGTCGATGAAACCAAGGATATGTCAGTCTTTTCCGCCCTTCGAACTGTCACGGCGAGGTGTACTGCCATAAGATGGGCGACTTTCCTCCTGGTCGTGCCTTTAGTGGCGTTCTTCGGGGCAGCAAATCCTCCCATAATGGCGCCAAAAATGCGCGACTTTCCTTGGTTTTACTGGCGTCTCTCGGGCCCTTCGTCCCTCATCTACGACAATAATTTCCTTCCTTGAGGGTGACTTCTCCCGCTCCGGGGAGCGTCTCTTTTTAGGGGACTCGCTGCGCCAGGAAGTTTTTTGTTGTGAGTCCCTCTTCCGATTCTCATCTTTATGGCTCGCGTCCCTCATGAAGCGGTTAAGTTTCCCTCTTCTGATTAGCTTTTCGATCGCGTCTTTGAGCTGGTAACAATCATTGGTGTCGTGGTCGTGGCATCAATGTAAACGACAGAATCTGGACTTATCCGTCTTTGCGAACTCCTTTAACAGTTGAGGTTGCATGATGCCTGATTCCTTGAATTCCGCATCGAAGCATTCATGCAGAATTGCTTCTCGAGATGCGTTCAACGGGGTGTAATCCGTGAATCAGAGGTGTGAGCCTCTAGTGTTGTCATTACAACACCTATCGTCGTTAACCTTGTTTGATTACTTGCTTATGAGTGCTTCCTCCGCTAGCTTCTTCTCTTCGTAGTTAATGTACGGTTGGGCATGGGTGAGCAGGTCGCTCATGTCTTTATCCACTCGAAGTCCCAGCTCTTTCTTGAACTTGTAGTCTTCGCGAAGGTCGCTCTCGAATACGGAACATTTTAAGCCGTTTTGAGCGCCATGTACTTCTATGCTCGCCCGAGTGAAACATTCGACGTACTCCCTCAGACTTTCTTGTTCTGGACGACAGTGTTCAAGCACGCCATGGTCTTCGACCGCTTTCGTCTAGCGGTGAAGTGAGAAGTAAATTCGTTGCATAGCTCCCCTCATGAATTGATAGAGTTGTCCAACAGGCCCTTGAACCAGGTCATGGTGGCATCTTTCAATGTGAAGACGAATAATTTTCACATTAATGCACCCCTCACCTGGTGGTAGTCGAGGATGCTGTCTAGGTATTCCACGTGTTCCTTCGGATATGTAGTGATGTCGTAGGTCTCTAGCTTTGGTGGTTTCGCGAAAGTGCAGGGAACAGGATATTCCGTTATTTTTATGGTGAAATGTCCTTTGTGTTGACTCATGTGGTGGCGCTATGGAGAGTATTCTCCCTCTCTTTTACAGCCTCGGCATGGAGGAGAATCATTTCCCTCGCGGTGCTTCGAAGGTTTGTAACATTTAGAATGGTGCGGAAGTGGACTGCCGCTTCCTTCGTCTGAATCATCAGGAGGCTTTTTGCATCCTTTTTGGTGGTTCGCCATAATGGAGGTGACTTCGTCTACCGCCAACGGTGTTGTACGGCGTTTTCTTCGGTGAGCCTCCTCGATTAGCGTGGCTACTACGATCAGAATTATTTCCTAATTCTTCCCCACGCGCTCGAGTCTGTCGTTCTAGTGTTGGAGCAAGTTCACCAAGTTCATCAGGATCTCGTTCATCTATAGCGGCGGTGGAACATAAGGAGATGGCGGAGGAGGAGGAACGCCCTCCGCATGCGAATGAGGTGGAGGGAGAGTCGTTGTGTTCAATGTGGCTGTAGCGCAAGCGTCGACCATAACATCGAGGATAATGACATCTCCGTTAGGATTCATCGGTTCGAGAATCAGAACCGTTCGACTTTGGAGAATCTGAATCTTGGAACCCAGTGCTTGTGAGATGGAGGAACAGCTCGCGATGGTTCTCTTGCGAGTTCCTGCCATTACTTCGTAAAAGGAGCAGTAACTGTTAACCGTTACGGTGGAGGAACGTGTAACTGAAAAACGGTTACCGTGGATGATCGTTGGACCGTGGCGGTTAGCAAACGATCCCCTCCTTCTAGCGCCAAATGATATGTCCGGTGAGAACACTTGAGTGGCAACGACGACAGAGAATGCTCCGTTGTGACGTTAACGACTTCTCGCACGTCGACGATGAGTCTTCATGGTGGAACGATAGGTGCCTGCAAGCACGTTAGCATTCTGATGCTTAAGTCAGTAATGGAACTGAGAAAGAGTGTGTAAGAAGTGTTGTGAAAAGTGAGAATGTACCTTGAGCGTGAAACAAGGTCATCTTATTTAGGCGTGCTTTAGTTATAACTGTCTCCGGGTTATGCGGCGTGTGATTAGGGACGGAGGAGGACATATGTAGGTGATCCTCGCGCGAGCGCGCACTTATGTGTGGCACAATGCATTCAAGTTGTCGTGCTCCTTCAGGCGCGGAGCCTTCAGGCAGTTTAAGTTCGGCCACGTGTAAACGTGCGGTTGGTCGTATGACTGGTCCAAAAAAAAAGTCAACTAACCAAATGATTGCGCTCAAGTGGTTAATAAGGAAGGACATAGTTTACAAGTAGACATTTGGTAGAATTCCTAGCGCCACCCCCACAATGCCGTTTACATTAGGGATGCTTTTGACTCACCTAATTTTAGGTTTTGCTAGATTTTTTGGGTTAGGGTTTGCCCACCTATTTTTGTATGACTTCTATGTTATTTTTTTTTAATAAAATTTTGGCTTCCATAGAAAAAATAATGTAAGTTTAATTAAGTACTAACCTAAATGTAATTAATATACACTATAATAGTTGGACAAAAATATATGTAAACCAGAATATGCCTCACGACCTGCATTAGAGATACAAATGGGTATTTGTGATGTGCCCGTTGAAGGTTATTTTTGTCATCCCAAGGCTGCACGATTTTAATTAATATTTATCTTTTTAAGTTTGAAAGTGGTATGTATTATTTATGAATGTGTGTGTAAGCATCGGTTTTTTTATGATCATTATTTTTAAAAATCCTTATTTATTAATTTTGTTAGGTCTGCAGCAACTTAACCTAATATTTTCCCTCCCATTTGCTTTATTAGGTTAGCAGTAATTTAACCTAACGAAGACAATTTCTTTTGACTGTATCATTTGCAATGACAATTAACAAAAGTCAAGGGCAGTCGCTTAAACATGTTGGTGTATATCTACCAATACCTGTATTTTCTTGCGGACAGTTGTATGTTGTTGTTTCAAGAGTTACATCCAAATAAGGACTAAAGATATTGATCATTGATGAAGATGGTTAAGATATCAATGTAACGTCTAACGTCAAATATGAGGAAGTATTTCGCAATGTGTGATGAAACTACATGCCAATGTACTAAAAATTTCATATTTCTTTTACCGAATTATTGATAGGATTACCGGATTTTCTTTTATAATATTTTCAGATTTCATACATTTTATGAAGTGTTTTATTTTGTCTACTATGGATTATCACGTGTTATTTTTTTCACTGTTAACAATTATATATTGCATTTTATGATTTGTATGTCAATCCCTTTACAATAAACCCGTGCGGAGCACGGGTCAAAAATCTAGTTGTTCTATAACTTGATTGAGCTCAGGTGGTTAATAAGTTTCTCACAAGACAATTTATTTGTAAGAACTAGAGTTTGATTCCTAGTAATAACAATTTTTTAGTCAGACTTTACTTATATCCCGATCGAACTCCGGATTGCTTGAGCCACTTTACTTTTTCTTAAAAACCAGAAGGTTAAAACCAAAATCAAAATAAGTCGAGCAGCCTGGATAAATTTTTATTTAGATCATAAGTCTTCATTGATCCAACAAGATAGTCCTTTTGGAATGGAGGATAATTATTTGTTATGGTTCCCCATCCTATTAAGATTTATTGTCCATTTGATTCTAAATGTGGGAAAGAAAATATTCAAAAGTGACAAAATTACTTTAGATCTTACTCCGGGCCTTTGGAAGTTAGCAATTTTTGGAAACTTACATTACCTGTTTGGAATCCGTAACTTTTTTCATTAGAAACTTTCATTCTATTAAAAATGATAAGGGTCGGTTTTTGGACTATTTTCTAAAGGTTGATACTAAATTGACCCATTAAAACAAGTTAATTATAAAAGGCATACATTTGAAAATTCAAATTCGAACATTCATGAATTTTTAGGGAAAATTGAGAAAGAGATGAGAAATATATATTACTTAATTAATTAATATAGAAGTCATACATTTAGGACTCAATTTGTTTGGGAAAGGAGTTTGGAGGTTAAACGGATGAGGAAGTTTAACATTGTTCTTTTGGATAGATGGTATTGGAGGATGGTGGTAGAGAGGGGAGGGTTGTGGTTTAGGGTGTTGGCGTGGAGGTATGATGTTGAGGGGGATCGCCTCATAGCAAGTGGGAGGGACGGATCCATGTGGTGGAGGGGGTTGGTGCGTACCTGTGCTGGTGTGGGATTACAGGTTAGTGGGTGGTTTGAGGATAATTTACGTTAAGAGGATGGTAATGGGGAGGATAGGTGGTTGAGGGATTTATCTCTGCGTGATAGGTTCACTAGGTTGTTTGAATTGTTTGAAAATAAATGGCTGACAAGAACAAACAGTTTACTTTGGGTTGGGGTGAAGGTGGTGAGACATAGATGTGGCATGAGAGGAGGAGATGGTAGGGGGAGTGTAGGGATTTACTGAACACCGTGTCTTGCAGGTTGATGTTCAGGACACGTGGCTTTTCATTTAAACTTCGTCCATTGGTTATACTGCTAGGGACGCCTATAGCCTTCTTATTAGTCAGGTAACGCTTCTTTACAATATGGTGTCGGATTTCAGTTGGCATAAACATGTTCCTTTGAAGGTGTGTCTTATTCGTAATAGATTTCCCACGAATGATAATTTACATCGATGCGGTATTATTACTTATTTGTTCGGTTTGGTAATTTGCTAGGAACATCTAAACAACGGCGCACTTTGATGCATCTCATTTGATTTTCTTGCGCTTGGGATATATAGAAAGAACGAAATTATACGACTTTTAAGAACATAGAAGAACACAGAAAGAACCGCCCTTCAGTTGATAGACAAAATTAAGCTCCTTTCTTTTTGGTGGCTTAATGCAAAAAATGTTTCTTTTGTTTGCGGGCTATCATAACTGGTGGCTTAGCCTTTTGTTTGTCTGGGCATTGCTTAATTTTCTGTACTCTTGTCATTTCGTAGTTTGGACTACTGCTTTGTAAACTTTGTGTTCTGTTCAGACATATCTTGTGCTAGGTGGGATACTTTTTGGTGACAATATATTTCATTTTGGTTTGCTAAAAAAAATTAATGAATGTTTTTCACTGTTTTTTTTTATATATATATTTTAACCAAGCTCTTGCTATGAGGCATTGGTCATCGTCACCGTAGTACAATATTTCCTTGGGTTCTTTTTATAAGAGGGATAAATGAGTCGACAGAAATTTGATGTTTTAATTTATAATATAGATCAAATACATAATTTTTTTTGATATATTTGTCTCGCATATAAAAACCTGAAGGAGTATTTTACAAGACAAACTTTGTATTTTTGAATTCTTTAGAGACTGTCCTTTTTGGACAAATCTTTGCCAAAGTTGAGGACAATATTTTCAAATCTAGAATTGGGGGATTAAAATTTTAAATCATGTGAAAAAAATATCATTTAAAGTTAAGTAATTGAACTCAAGTCATCAATGAGCTTCCCTAACACGAATCTTTCGAAAGAACCAGAGTTTGATTCATGGTGAGAACGATTTTTTATCCGACTTTACTTACCTGCCGGTCAAACTCCATATTATTATGACTCTTTTCCTCTGTAGCTGGAGGGTTAACACAAAAGAATAAATTGCATTTAATGCATTGAAAATTCAGTAATGCCGTCGTCCCCAACATATATATCCTTGGAAGGCAACAAGACTTAAACATACATCCCGTTCATTATTTCAAATTCTCTCCCCTTTGCAATGGAACTCAAATCTCCCTTCTTCACAATTTCCTCATTCATCTTCTTGCTAATTTGTCTAGCAAAGATATACAAGCATAAAATCAAAGTGAGGAGCCATAAACTTCCACCAGGACCATGGAAGCTTCCTCTAATAGGAAACTTGCATCAACTTGCATTAGCAGGAAAACTTCCACACCATACAATTGGAGATCTATCGCACAAATATGGACCTCTTATGCATCTTCAGCTTGGTGAAATTTCTGCCATGGTTGTGTCATCCCCTAATTTGGCAAAAGAGATAATGAGGACACATGATCTTGCATTTGTTGAGAGGCCACGATACCTTGCTTCTAATATATTTACCTATGAAACAAAAGATATTGCCTTTTCTTCATACGGTGATTATTGGAGACAGATGAGAAAAATATGTACATTAGAGCTTCTAAGTGCTAAAAGGGTCCAATCTTTTTCTTCCATTAGAGAAGATGGGGTGGAAAAGCTGATACAATTCATTCACTCATCTGCTTGTCAAGATTCATTTTCTGTCCCACTTGATCTTTCTGAAATGATTAGTTCTTTGGTATGTTCCTTTATTTCAAGGGCAACTTTTGGTCAAAAATCCAAGTATGAAGATGAACTTTTGTGTTTGATCAAGCAGGCAATGGAAATGAGTGGTTTTGACATTGCTGATTTATTCCCTTCATTCAAACCCATTCATTTCATTACTGGGATGAAACCTAGAGTAGAGAATTTGCAAAAGAAGTTGGATATGATATTACAAAGCATTATAAACGAACATCGATCAAACCATGGCCGGCAAGGTGAAAATATAGTTGATGTTCTTCTACGCATTCAGCAAAGCGGCAGTCTCAGTATCCCACTCACACACGACAATGTCAAAGCCGTGATATGGGCTCGTTACTAAACTAAGTTAATCTATCTACCTATCATAAATAAAAATTTACTTTTTTTTTTTATAAACACTATCACGTTGAGTCCAAAAAAACACATAGAAAGGATCTTTAAATTTTTATAACATTCTAACGACACCTCGATAAATTTTGATTTTTCGACAAAATGTGCAAAGTTGCAAAATAGAAAGAATCCCTAATTACATGAGTAGAATCAATCTATCTATGTCATGTTTCCTCCTATGTGACTAGGCTGCTGGAGGAGCAAAATAGAAAGAATCCCTAATTACATTAGTAGAATCTGTGTTTTTATTTTTACAGAAGCTGTGTTTAGACTTTGCGTATATTAGAAGGGCTAACCCTGTAAAAAAACTATGTTTAAGTCATAAGTCATAACTGAAACACATTTATACTTCCACCTACTTAGAAACCTGACTAATGCTCTTCATTATTATTGTTTGCTACATTTCAACATCATCATGTGATTTCTTTGTTATGGTTACAAGTTTTTTTTTTCACAGGACATGCTTTCTGCTGGGAGTGATACTTCAGCAATAACAATAAATTGGGCTATGTCAGAGTTAATGAAAAACCCTAGAGTGAGGAATAAGGCACAAGCTGAAATAAGAGAAGTTGTTAAAGGCAAGAAGAGAATTTATGAAAGTGACTTGCATGAACTTAGTTACTTGAAGTTAGTGATCAAAGAAACCCTAAGGTTACACCCACCTGTTGCAATGTTTATGAGAGAATGCAGGGAAGCATGCAACATAGGTGGATATGAAATACCTATAAAGACTAAGGTATTATTAAATGCATGGGAAATTGGAAGAGATCCTAAACATTGGTCTGATGCAGATAAGTTTATACCTGAAAGGTTTCAAGATAATACTGGTTTTGAGTTTAATAAAGTGAATGATAATAGCTTTCAGTACTTCCCTTTTGGGGGAGGAAGAAGAATATGTCCAGGAATTTTGTTTGCCCTAGCAAATATTGAGCTTCCTCTGGCTGCATTACTATACCACTTTGACTGGAAAGTTCCTAATGAAATGAAAGCAGAGGACTTCGATATGACTGAAGGCTTTGGAGTTACTGTGTCCAGGAAAAACAAGCTGTTTTTGATTCCAACTCCATATATTTGATTATTTCCATAAAAATCCACTATCAACACATGTAACCAAGACAAAGTTTACTTTATATAATTATATCAAATAAAAGTCTACTTTTATATTTTCTGAATGAGTTATGAGTCTATTTTTCAATGGTTTATATCGGGAAAAACTCAACTCTCATGTCGAATAGATTGGACTCTTGATAAGAGTTTATAAAGAGAAACACTTCTCACCATTGATGTGAAGCCATGTAGCCTTAGGTCCTTGTTTTGATGATGTTTATTTGATAGGTAATAGTGTTTATTAGAATGTCCATTTGATGATGTTATGATGTTGATAGGTATAGACTAGAATCATGTTAAAACACTCTAGCAATTGTCTTCCCTTTATGTCAACTTGTTCTATGTGTCCGATTTAGTATACACAAATTGAAATGGTCTTTTATTTTGGCAAAAGTTAATTTATAGCATTTTGATAGGTAATAGTCACTAGTACAAAATTGACATAAGAATTATGTGTATTATACCTATTTTATTAAAAAAATGTGTGAAATATAAATAAGGTGGCAGTTTTGTAAATATATTGTAAATTTTGTTTTTGTGAATAAATTTTAAAACCTGATTTTAAGAATAAATGGGGTCAAATATGAAATAAAAACAAGGTGGCAAACTTGTAAATATTATTTTATATATGATTTTAAAAA
>Ga0228710_1008460_pt1 | contig 14734 bp, 12 predicted proteins | sample MedpolnodulmetaG_FD_177995 | JGI IMG/M metagenome (GOLD analysis project Ga0228710, IMG submission 177995) | Root nodule microbial communities from Medicago polymorpha collected in Santa Monica, California, United States - pink nodules | ecosystem: Host-associated > Plants > Roots > Nodule...
AAAAGATAAAGGAAAAAATATGGTGTAGACAGTCCATGATAAAATTAATACTCCTCTTTAATCTAATGGTTGAAAAAAACTTTCCCATGATGGAAAACAACTCTCGATTCCCATGCTAAACCCCACCATTCCGGTAAGCATGATAGAACCGGAAAACTTGAAACATGTAAGATTTGGTGAGGTTTAGCATGGGAATGGGGAGTTGTTTCCCATCATGGGAAAGTTAATGTTAGCCATTAGATAAGGTAAAGAACATAACCCTATTATACACTCTCAACACTAGATTTTTTTTGTCACCATCTTCCACTACCAATCTCTCTCCTTCCGTATCACATCCAATCTTTCAACGTGTAGAACCTGACCATTTTCAGAACTAAAACTGATATATTCTTCTTCACCTGTGATCCAGAAAGAACACAAAAATCATCTTCCATCTTCCTCACCACTTAAAAACTTATTTTCTTCCCCTCATCTTTTCCCTTTCATCTAAAATTAACTACCACACAATAAATTAACTAGTTACAAACAGAACCCAGGTGAACAATTTTTGTCGTTGGAGTTTAACAGCTAACAACCGAAGGTATTAACACCATGGGAAAGAGTTGTTCAACAAAAAAAACACCATTGGAAAGAGAGGCACAAGTGTTTGGTTTCTTCTTCTTCTTCTCCTTTTAGAGGTTACAATGACAATGGACGGAGGAATCGTTAACATTAACAGTCAACTACGTTTAATCAAATTCCATTCAGATTCACATGGTGGGAAATCAAATTCCAAAATCACTTTTTGAATAATTGCACCGAAGGTTCCAACGATTTGAAACATTCAATGTAAAGTTGGTAGTATTAAGTATTATTATTGAAGTCTAAGCCAACAAAAATAACGGTGGTTCTACACCACAACAAGAACAAACCAAACAAATGTGAATTGAATTCACAAAACCTATCTCAAATCAATCACTACAAGTTTCTCAATCAGGGAGAAAAAATTAGAGAGAGATGGGGTTGTCCCTAGTACACAAAAAATTCAAAAGAATGAGAAGAGTATGGAGGAGAGTTGGGACCGTGAGCTTGATGTTGTGGTGGGTGAGAGATGAGAGAGAATGGTTAGGGAAGATAGTATAAAAATTTCAGTGTAGAGAGTGCACGATAAGAGCATGTTCTTTTTTTAATCTAGTGGTAAAATTTAAACTTTCCCATGGTGGAAAAAAACTTTGCTTACCCAGGTTAAATGCCACCTACCGGAATGGATGTTTTAAGCTTTTTTATTTCTGCATTATTCCCGGATAACTTTACTCTTCTTTCCGGTTCGTTTTCTAGAATGCTACCCCATGTAAAGTTGTTGACAGATCAGAATCAATGCAAAGAAAATTTATAATCATCAAATCTAATAGAAGCAAAACTACAAAATATAATGATACACCAAAGTTGCATAGTGGTATTTGCCATTGCAAGTTCAGTTACTCAATTTCATGTTCCACGCGATTCGTGTTTAATCTTTACTGGAAAACTGGAAAACGCAAACCTTTCGTTCAGATTTGTGGTTTGGAAAAGTCATAACGTCGTTTCTTATTCATATGTGTTGTTCAGAAAACTTGTAATATGTTTTTCAGTTCAGATCTTTAGGCACGGCACCGGAAAAATTTACCACAAGATTTGATTCTTTAGACCGATTACCAAACTAATCTCTATTCAAATGCTTTAATGGCAGCTTCAAACTCTTCCTTCCTTCTCAAAAATGTCGTATGGAAAGATCAAACCATAGTTCTCTCCTACAAATTCAGTGTTGCTTGACCAACTGGGCCACACCCATGGGATTCCTCATTCCAGCATAATGAATTTTGTTAAGACTTACATAATTGCTTTGAATGTTGTATTGAATGATGATGATTGGATTTATACTTTCACATCATCAATTAGGTTACTATTGGTTATCCAAATTTAAAACCCCAACAAAAATGTTCTCTATTGTTCATGAAAAATCTTATCATCATTCAATACAATATTCGAAGCAGTTATCCTATCCAAAGAATTGTTATAAGACCAACAAATATAGATTCTTTCCTTATTCAAGCTTACATTTTATATCAGATTTTTACTTTTTATTCCACTGGTAGGAAATTCAGACCTTACAATACTGCTGTCAACCTATCACAAACATCATATATTTAACTTTCATATCCAATGTTTACTACTAAATAATGGTTACACACATGCAACCTACCTTAACTTAGATTAAAACCATGGCACGAAGCCAATTTTTTTCATTCATCAAAGTTCCAAACATTAAGCAAAAGACAAAGCCATTAGATGAAATATGAAAGCCTAACATATAAAAGTACTCAAATCTTAGACTAAGATCCGGCTAGCAACAAACTAAAACAGCAGATGGAATGCGGTGGAAAGCAATAAATACGCAGATAAATATTGCTTCCTTAATCTCACTGGGATGCTTCCTAGGTACAGTTATTCTCGGCTTCATCAAGCATTTGCACAACTTGTGCAACACCTTCTTCGATTTCCTTCCGGATGACTCCATCAGGCATATCAAAGGTCCTCCTTTTGAAGGACAGTGATCTTCCAGCAGGTTGGGGATCTACCACATCAAGCATTGCTTCCAGTTCATCCACCATTGATTTCTTTGCAGATCTAACCATCAGATCAACTCCCTACACAACAGAAAATGAACAAACCTGTTAGGTTAACAGATGAATGGTAATATTCTGTTTGTTTAGCACCCAATATCGAACAATATTCAAATGTTTCATTGGCTACTATTCAATTCCTATATTTCCTTTTTTGGCTACCACACTATGATAATGCAGCAAAATTCTGAATGTTACATGGTTTACATTCAAATTTCAAACCGACTGGCCTTGCAACAACAATGTCTTTTTGGTTATACAATTAATACACTTGAACTCAAGAACTCAAACTTTGTGATGACTAATGTCATCAGAATCAAGTATAAATTTCTAGAAATAAAGAATGTTCACTCCTAATTCTTGAAGCAAATACAGAGATATGTAGATGGAAAGCAATACCAAGGTCGATTTTGCAACTGTTAAACAATGCAGTAAAGATGAATCTTCAAACTTGTTCATATGATTCAAGCTCTCGTTTCAAACTTGTTCACATGATACAAGCTCTCGTCAAGGTCGGCACAAAAATTCATATGATTCAAGCTCTCGTTTCAAACTTGTTCATATGATACAAGCTCTCGTCAGGGTCGACACAAAAATTGCACTACAGTTTTATTATTTAATTAAATTCACATGATCACATTTCATCTCATGTAAAACAATTCAAAAGTTTGGAGAAATGGGAGGTACTACCTCAATAGCATCAACCGTGAGGAGTAAGACAATAATTTTCTCAGAAAACTTCTGGTGTTCCACTCCATCACTAGCTATACGGCGTCGGAAGGAAAAATTATTGAACCGAGCTCTGATTTCCTTTAACTTAGATTTTGCAATAGCCAGCTCTCTAAGGGCACGAAGAGCCTTTGACCTACGGATCAAATACGCTCTAAAGGTTGTCTGAATCAAATACGCAGCATCTTGAGGAGATAATTCCTTCTTTTTGCCTCTCTGATTTTGAACTGCTCCAAACCTCTTTGCAAATGCCTTCATTATCAAGCAAATTAGTTAGATAAAAATATAAGTGCTCTGCTTGCTTAAATGTTTCAATTTTTAAACAGAGCAGCATTAACAAAACAACGACCAAACTTCATCTCCCTAAATCATAATAATTTGTAAATGGACCAAATGATGTTATAATGTTCAAACCATTGGTCTCTAAATTTTAATATTCGGTAAGCAGATTCGAGGATAAATAAGGCCAAAAGGTGAGCAATGTACAGAAACACAAGAAAATACGTTTAATAATACACAGTTCCAAAAAAAAATGCAATCTCATGAACAGATCATCGAAACTTGGGAAATATACACTTCCATTTCATTTTGCATGAAACATATGCAAGCTTTTCGAATTGGATAATAATTCTTCAAAGAAAAGAGATAAAAAATAAATAAAAGAATTAAAACAGATAAAATTTAGTGAAACTCAAAATGCAGTCCACCTTTCAAAACCTTACTTATTCTCACTTACTAAAGATTTCATTAAATTATGAATCACAAATAGGTAACAAACATTGTTGATATAATCACATTAAGCCATAGCCTGAAACATTGTATCCCTATTTAGCCATACTACACTAACTAACTGATCCAATTCATCATATTTTACAACTAACTAACAAATGGAAGATTAATGTGCCTATAGCATATCATCAGTGAGATTATTCAGAAAGCACAAAACCCTGTCCAAGCTAGGGTTTTAAAAACCTTGATCTTAATCTACGAAGCACTGATACATACGCAGACACCTATGAAACACTAACACAGACTCATGAGATACCTGACATTGACAACACCCGTAATAATTTGAAAACAGTTATGTTATTTGAACATCAAAAACACTTGACACCGTAAGTGACTTCGATTTATGTCACCACAAAATCAAAACACATGTTTGGGTGTCATATGATGTCACCACAAAATCAAAACACATGTTTGGTGTCATATGATGTCCGTGTTCACACCTAAAGTGTCCTCGTTACCCGGTAACTAAATTTGATTTTATTTTTGAAGATAAATAAAGTAAATTTGATTCAACGAGTAAAAGATGAAAAAGATCATATATAAAACCTGTCTTAAAACAACAACTTTATGATCATCATCAGGTTCTTCAATCTCCACAATACGCAACCTTCTTTCTTTCTCTTTCTCTTTCTCTTTCACCTTCTCCTTTTCATTCACATTCTTTTTCTTCTTCTTTTCATCATCACTTCCACTTTCAACAGCAAATGTATACTTCCTATCTTCCCCTTTTCCTTTAATCTCAGCCGTCCATTTCACATTCTTCAATACCCTACTTTTCTTCTTCTCTTCTTCAACCAATTCAGCTATCCATTTATACTTTCTATCAAACCCGTTCTTCTCTGCGTCTTTAATCTCAGCCGTCCACGTGTACTTCCGACCAACACTGTCAGTCTTCTTTTTCTCCTTCTTCTTCTTCCCCTTTCCACCGCCGACGACGATCTGCTCGATTCGTGACTCTAACTCGGCAACTCGGTCACTCAGGCTTTGTAAACCGAGTTGTTGTTGCTTCAAAGCTCGCGTGTGATTCACGCGCAGGAATGGAGATGGAAGAAGACATAGATCGAGATCGAGATCGAGATCGAACGGTGGAGATTGTTCGAGGAAGGAAGGGAATAATGGAAGGGTTTCGGTAATGAAGAAATGTGAAGAGGAAGGAGAAGGAGAATAGAACAAGGGTAATGGCTCTTCTTCGATGATTTCGAATCTTCTGAATCGGGACATGGTTGAGTAAGGAGTTTTTGGAAGAGAAGAAAAGCACTTATCAGTGTTGTTGTGATTTGATTTGGTTTTGAAATGAATTTGATGATAATGATGGTGATGTTGAAAGGGAATGGTGTGGTGTGGTGGGGTTTAAAGTGTGATGGAGATGGAGAAGACGACAAAGTGTTGAACGGAACGAGGAGGAATGGTCGTGAGGGTATAGTAGGAAATTTAACTTGTCTAAACATAGATCAATGTACTAACATTAATCAACTTGAATCATTATTCAATTAATTTGAAGAAGAAAAAGTATTTATTATAGGGAAAATAGATAAAACAAAGTGTTGGTGTTTAAGTATGCATGGTTCCACAAGAAGCTAGCTTATACTCATTTGTAGCGAATAACTTACACGTTTTTCTAATAAAAAAGTCTCGTTTAGTAACAGTTTTTTCACCACAAGCTTATAACTTATTTTATTAGTTTCTTCGCTTATTTCTCAAACGATATTTTAAGTAGCGTTTGAGTTTATAACTTATCATTATTTCTTCCACTTCTACCCTTATTATTTTTATCAAAACCCACTTTTACCTTTTCGTTGTTTCCCATGTTGAGTTTAAAAGTCACTCCATCAAAGATGTTTGTAGTAGAAAATGGTTCCAAAACAAAGACAAAATTGGATTTTTTTATCATGATTGTAATCAATCCATTTTATTAATAGGTGTTTTTTTTATATTTCTTACATTCAAGATATGAGTAATCCGATAATAAATTAATATATTTAATGTTTAATTTTTAATTATTATTTCAAAATTCAAACGATTAATAATGAAGAACAAAACTCTAACCGTCACCCTTTCTTCTTCTTTTTCTTCTTGTCAGAGGGCTGATTTAGGGTCAATTTTGACCCAAAAATCACCGCTCCGATTTGTTTTTCCTTCTATCCTAATTGAATAAGTGATTTCACATATTTTTCTGTTTTCTTTCGTTTGTTTTTGTGATTTCGTCGTCTCTGCACGACTCTTTTTGTTTTGATTTACCGTCTTTGTGCGGTGTGTTTTTGATTTCCCATTTGATTCAGGTTGAAAGATTAGCTTTGAGCAAGTGCAGATCCGATCAATGACATTGACTTTGCCGTCGTCAGCGTTTCAGATCTGGAGACATGAGTATTCCAGAAACTTGAATATAGTCATATTAGTCATATTTGTAAGCATAGATATTTTGTCGTTTTATGCTATTTATTAACATGGATGCTGTGAGTTTGTTCACATATTCATCTTTTTTGTTTTTAGCGAATTTAGATTTGTATTATATCAATGTACTCTATCAATTTGAATGAATGAATATCTTTATTTTTGTAAAAAAAAAAAAATTAATTACGTCGAAGAATGTTTGTGACGACTGGATAGGGATTAGGTAGCAAGCTTTGTAAACTTTAGGCGCCGCGTATTGAATTGACAAAAGTGGGGTTAGTTGTTTGGATTAAATTACGAGATTCTCCAAATCTAATACTTTAGTTATTACACGATTCTGCTTTCGCTCGTGCGATGGACGTTTGTGTGGTGCTTCCCATGTGAGCTTTTGTCAGTTTTTCATACAAAGCTTTTATCTTTTTGATCCATCTTTACCCCACTTTATTATCGAGTACGCATGCATTATTTGACTCAATTTTTCAATTGCGGAAATTGCATAATCAATGGGTTGTAAAACACTTGTCAACAACAAAAGGTTAAGGGGTTTTTTAGTGACAAATTTTAATTGTTATGTTAATTATTTTTTTTCACATTTGAAAGTATTAAACTTTGAGATTCGTCTAATCCTATGTGTTGGTATTCTTAAACTTCAGTTAGTCAATATGTAGGATAACTTTTGTAACAATTTGTCGATCAAGTCTTGTAACTATATTTCATTATGGATCGTTGATTTAGAAACAATTAATCAACCATGTTATTAATGTTTTAAATTTTGCTCATTGCATTTTAAAAATGGCTCCTTAACACGTCAAAAATACCAAAATATCATGGTGGTAGTTAACTGTTGTGTAGAGTTGTCAAAACGAGCTACTCAGTCCATTTAGAGTCGGCCCTAACGGGTTCGAGTTTTATCGGGTCGGGTTAAAAACCCGGATTAAATACAGGTTTGAAAAAACACTACACGGGTCGGCTCGCATTAAAAATTATTATTTTTTAAATAGAAAGTACTATAAAATTTCTTATAAATAATATGTTTAAATAATGACTAGCACAAAAAAAAAATTATCAACATTTTCGTACAAACGTAGCAAACTAAAACGGCGAGAAAAGCAATATTAAATAAATTACGTACGTTATGGTTATAGATATTTATATATTCGATCTTTAAAATTATAAGTAATGAAACGAGTAAATATAATTTTATATTACTTTTATATTTGTGTGTTAATTAATTGAATCTTCACTTTTATTTTTTACTTTAATAATCAACTAAGTAAACAATTATTTAAAAAATATATATAATGTATAGGATTTTTTTTGCCATGCGGGCTAGCCCTAACGGGTACTAGTCGTTTAGGGTCGGGCTAAAAAGCCCTATAAAAATTGGGGCTCAATATTTAAGACACAAGCCCTACAATTAATCGGGTTTAACGGGCCGGCCCATATGGGCAAACCCGTTTTGACAACCCTAGTTGTTTGCCCCCCAACAATAGTTAACAGCCGCTACTTTATGGTAACATAGGCATAACATGATTCTTGATATAATTGAGTTGTATTTTAATCCCCAAAACTTGCATTTAATCATTCACACATCCATTCAATCATTCTAAATACATTCTAAAAGTAATGATTCATTTTTTTAACAAAAAGCAATGGGTTGATTCAGTGAAACGATAATGTCATTAATTTACATACAATAATGTCATAAAGAAAAGCGAACGAAATCAAAATGATCTGATTATTTACGACCAAAATACTATAATAAAAAAAAAAAAGTAAACCTAAAACTAATGTCTCCTTAACTTATGTTTATTTCTTCAGAATATCAGATATGTGGTGGCCGAACATATATCATCTTGCATCCTCCTCAAGAGATCCTGAAAATATTCCACTGAATCACCATCATGCAGACCCCCATCCTCCATGTTCTAGAGGGTTCGTATGCTAGGACGATCTTTGGCATGATCCTCCTCATTAGGCGGCGTAGAAGGTGGTACCCGAACAACCTCTGCAGGTGGGATCAATTGCAGATGAGACACATCGTAGAACCTTGTTATATACCTCGGTATATACTGTCACAGATCCGCTACTATCAAACCCTGTTGATCCTGCGGTATGATGTGATGTGAATCATGAAGTACTAAAAAGGTTTGTAGTATATGGGCTGAATGAAGGACAAGAGGCATAAATGATGAATGTTTGGGAATGTATTGGACATGACCATACTGCCTCTTCACCTGCTCCATCAAGTGTCAGTACTTCATTTCTTTGCTAGCCATAATTCAACAAGAGCACTGTAATATATCCTTCTTGGGGAAAAAATACGTAACATGTGGGAAGTTTGCAACATACTGTGGATTATGGTCCCATGTAAATAAAAATCTGAAGTGCTCTAGAGCCCCTGCCTAAAAATGAAAACAAACACATTTATATTAATATATTATAATAGGATATATGATGACTAAATATAGCAAATGCACCCAACCGTTTTCAAGAAGTATATTCCTAACGGGTCAAGATCCTCTCCATTTATAATTTTTTTCATTTGTTACAATTTGGAGAGAGATAGACAAAAAAAAATGGTGGGTCCTATCACTAAGTGGATCCCACCATCATTATTTTTTATGTGTCTATCTCTCTCTAAATTGCAACAAATGGAAAAAGTTATAAATGGAGAGGATCTTTACCCACTCCTAACATTTTTTTATCAAGCTTGGACGCTCTTCAAGATTAGGTGTGACTTATTGGCAGACCTCCATCAGAGTTGAAGTCAGTATTGAGGCTTGATGCCCCATGTTGAGCCCTGTTTTTAGGGTTTTTTCTTTTTCTTTTGTCATTCTACCAAAAAAAACAAATCGATTTCCAGTAATGAAATGATAAGTAAGACCAGAGGGAAAACGAGAAATTTGAGAGGCCATAATAGCACATGCTTCAAAACTTTGGGCTTAATTTATTTGGCTCAATAACCCGAAAAAACCAAACCCAAACCCAATAAAAAAAGAGTATTACTTTTCCCACCCTATGGCTTTCCTCGCGCACCTTTTTTTTTCCCAAAATACCCCTCGTCCGGATTATATAATCCGAACCGATTCTGGAACATTAATTTCGGATTTATTCGTGGATTTTGGCACTTCATCCACCCTGATGGATGATGATGCCAGTTATGAATAGATGGATTCGGATTATATAATCCGAAAATTGTAGATAACTTTCAGATATATAATCCGAAAAGTGTGAATCACCCCGTTGAAAGTCAACAAAAGGGGGTGGTGAACGATGGTTCCGGATTACATAATCCGGAATGTGATAATCCTGTCCGGATTATATAATCCGGACTGCATCAGTACAGAGGCAAAAGCCATCTGTTTTGGCTGAGCCTCTGTTTTGGCGCATTAGCTTGCTTCTAAACAGACATACCATGCCGATTACCATATGTTCTAACAGTAAATTCAACTTATAACGTAACAATTATCAACACAACATAATTTTCAAACATAACATTAATCAAATATAATTTAAAATTATCCAAGATTACATAACATTAAAAATGATCCAAACGTTACATCACTAAAAATTATCCAAGATGTTCAAACATAACATAACACAATCAACTCCTAATAACTACACATGTACCACCGCCGCCTCTACCACCACCCCTGTCACCACCTCTGCCACCCCTGCCACCCTCAGCAGCTCCGCGACGACGATAAAATTTCCCATCATGCACCTCTTTCAACGCATCCTCCAAATGCTGTCATTCCTCAGTCCCTTTCGGCACTAGACCACTTCTCATCACAACATAGATGTGGTCTCTGATGCGGCTCATCCTTCCGCCAAGCTGTAAGTACGCAAGGTCTCCATCCTTATGAGCAGCTCGCGCATCAAGGACCTCACGCTCCGGTGGCCTCGGCACCGGTACCAACATGTCAGGAAGAACCATGCGTGGATGGGAATGGCGATAAAACAAATCGATGTATCCATCTACTACCTCCACACCATGAACTACAGTCTCTCCCAACTCCTGAGGTGTCAGCGCATAATCAGGTGCACGCCGAAAGCGGTTTGTGATCTCCGCCAAATTAACATCAATAAGTGCACTCTCAACGGGATGTCTCGGTATGGTCTGAACCCACCCAAACTGACGAAGCACCCTCTCCGGCAGATATCTCACCATGCGGTCTCCGCATCTCAGCCATCCAGAGTAAAGGCTGCCCCGCTCAAACTGACGTGCCTGACGGTGCACTTCATATGGGGCCATGACAACCCTCGTCAAATCCAGCGCATCCAGATAGTTTCTGTAGTTGTCCACTGTGCCTAAACCAGACAGTGGTAAAAAAAGCATCGTGCGTGGATACAGATTCTCTACATATCCTTCCCATACATCCTTGCTTCTCATACCTGGGAAGTGATGAAACACTCAAGCCTACACCAAAGACAACCACGTATAAATATACAAACCATATACACTTACATTTTAAAAAATAAAACATAGTTTTTAATTTATACCTGCAACAAAGTTAGGTATCCTGCCACCTGACTGCAGTTCCAACATGCAGCATTGTTGAGCTCCTTATACAACTGAGCTAGTGCCGCAACTCCCCATGAATAACCAGCAACAAGATCAAGGTCTCTGAAGTACTTTAGGTAGACAACATCCACAGCCCACTGGCTTTTGTCAGTGAAGATCATGATCCCCACCAAATATAGCAAATATATGCAGACAGTCTGGTCCCGCAACCTCTCCACCTCCTCAGTCACACCATACTCGGTCGCCAAATCCCTCTACTCCTTCAAACGCTCCTTGAAGATCCTCTACAAATAGCCAAATTGGCAATGTGCACCTTTGGTCTTGTCGACCTCAATAAGAGCATCACCCGTATCAGACCCTAAGTACGTCTCCATCAATTCCACCGCCTTCTCCCATGATATGGACCCGTGGGACAGGAGCATGCCGTCAATGGGGATATGCAGCAAAGAGGCCACATCATCAAGTGTGATTGTCATCTCCCCAAACGGAAGCTGGAAGCTGGAAGTCTCCTCGTGCCACCTCTTCACAAAGGCACAAATCAGACCATGGTCAATCATGCTGTAGTTGGTATCCTGCAGCCAACCAAGGCCGGTGCCATGCAATCTGTTCTCCCACCACCGTGCAACCATGATAGGTTTGTTTTCTTCATCATGCATCACTTCTATCTTCTTTCTGTTGCTGATGCATTTTAATTTTCCACGTCACTACAAATAATTAAATTAATAAAGTGAGTTTGAACTCATGGCTTCACAAACAGATTTAACATTACATAAACACGCAGTTTCACAAATATCAACATCATTTCACAAAGATTAACATTAATTAAGTGAGTTTAACATTAATAAATACCTCGCCATCAGCCGCCTTTCTGGCCACGTGCACATGGTACTTCCACAGCAGGCCAGTCTCGTGTGGGCCTCCAGGACAGTCATCTAGTGGCTCAGGGTGCACCACCTTCTACTTCTTCTTCCGTCTTCGACGTGGCTCGACATCTTCCATTTCCTCGTTCATAGCCAGCAGCTCCTGCTCCTCCATATGCTGCAATTCCACATCGGGCTGCTCTTGCTGCAAGTCCATATACTCTTGCTGCTCCGGCTGATGCTCGACATCAGGCTCGACATCAACACAACGTCCTCTAGCACCCCGACGCCTCGGAGGAACACCACCTTCCTCCTCCAGCCATCGGAGACGCTCCCTCCTATGGGAAGCATGCCCTGTGTAACACCCTAAACCCCACATATTATTTTCTAAGAAAAATACAATAATTAATTTAACATGCAAAGGTGTCACAGATCTTCTTCAATTCAAAAATACTTCATTTAAATTAAAAATGTTGCAGCAGAATAGATTTTTCAAAACATCAAAGTAACTTTCACATCATTTGTATCAACATCAAAACTGAATTCAGAAGAATTCTAAAACCTAATCTAAAATAGAATAAATCCCCAATCCCTAGTGTCATAGATCAGAGCTTCGACTCGATAAAAACTCCCAAAAGCGATAAGTAAACGAGTAGACTCCAAAGCCATCCTCAGAGACTCACTGCTACTAGACTTCTTCTTCTTGCAAATCTACACCACAAGGGTGTAGGCGCCCAACCCGCCACTAGAGGGTGAGAATATATCCAACACAAGAGATGCATAATCATAATGAATAGAACAGGGCATAAAACACATAAGCATCATCAATCATACATTCATATATAAATTATTCACATCATCTAATAATCATCTTTCATCATTTGATAAACACAATCATATCACCATCTTTAAATAAACTCATCTGTAAATATAAATTTATATATGTAGATACTACGTCTTTTAAATATACTACATCTTCAAATATACTTGAAAATGAACGCAATGTCCCTAACTCGACTCTATATGCATGTGGTACCAAACTTACTCATCGTCAAATAATTTGGATATCAGAGGTATGTTACTGAATTATCCCCCATCGTTAAATCTCATCGTTAAATAGACTTGACCATGAATGCATGAACACCAAGTAATGACTCAACAATGCACATCTATATATGACTCGACATTTACACATCTTTATATAGCACATCTTTATATAACACATATTTAAATCACACATCTTCAAATAGCACATCCTTATATAACACATTTTTAAATCACACATCTTCAAATAATACATCTTTATAAAACACATATTTAAATCACACATCTTTAAATAACACATCTTTTTATATCACATATTTAAATAATTCATCATTAAATAACACATCATCACGTATTAAAATTCGGATAGCATGTGTAGCATGTGATTCAATTTTAAAATTCAAAGCCAATTGCTCCGATGTCAAAGCAAAATAGAGAAACCAAATATCTTTAAATTTTAGAGTGACCGTAAATTTAGAAACAACTTGACCAATGATAGTGTGGAGTGAAAATCTGCTTTGGATTACAGGGTATGGTGAACATGATAAACCATTGAAGTTTCCCTCTTTAATACCTACTTGTTATAAAAATAGTGTAAATCTGAAAACAATATATTTGCTAAATCATTAAGGTTAATTATTGGGTGGCGTTTGTGATGGGAAAGTAGAAAGTTTTCCCACCATGGGAAAGTTGTGTTGTAACCCACAGGTGGCAGTTTAACAGGTTGAAAGTAGCTTTTGTTTGGTTTTTCTAAGGGACAAACAAATTATATTGGAATATTAAACTAAATTTGGTATTATACCCCCCCTTTAATAGAGATTACTATTTACAACATAAAAATCATCATCTCTCACTTAATCAAAAAAGACACATTTGGTTTAGACTTAATGAAGAAAGATAGTCACATGAGTTCAACCAAAATTCTGGAAAAAAACATCACCAAAGCAACAACTTCATTTGTGAAGATTTGAATTGATTTTTTTCTCTAGAGATCTATACTCCATAACTGATTCTCGTTCTTTCTTTGTTGAAGGTAAACAAACACTGATTTATATGTTCTTATGGGTTAAATCTTATTAATTGCTTAATTTGTTGAATTTTTCACATCTGTTTATATGTTCGATTACTTTCAATTTGTTCTTAGTTGTTGTTTGATAACTTTGCAACATAGAATGATTAAGCAATTTATAAGAACGTGTAAGATTTAATGGATTCTTTTGAATCTTATCAACTAAATTGCTTAATTGATAGCAAATATGTTGTTCGATAGTTTTTTATTTATAAGATTTATAAGAAACATCCTTTAAAAAAAAGATTTATAAGAAACACTGATTTATGTGTTTGATTTCTTTGAATTTTTGCTTAGTTGTTGTTTGATTACTTTGCAACATTAGAATGATTAATAACATATTAGTTTGAGCACAAATATTTTGATGTGGGTTTATGAATTAAAATTCGTTTCTGACTTTTTGACTCAATGATGGAATCTGATGGCAGTTGATCTGCATTATGGATGTTGATGAAATCATGAGTAATTTTCAAGTACCACGCCTCAATGAACCTGATGACAGTGAATCTGAGGTATGCATCTATTATTGTTTTTTATGTTTTTGTAATGTATCTGTATTATGGAAGTGAATATGGTGGTAATTTATGTTTTATTCTTGATGAATAGGGTATGCCTAATTGTTCTTTACTTGAGAGTGGTGGGTGTGATTTAGAAGAAGATGTTGAAAACAATAACAATGAAG
>Ga0228710_1008461_pt1 | contig 14734 bp, 9 predicted proteins | sample MedpolnodulmetaG_FD_177995 | JGI IMG/M metagenome (GOLD analysis project Ga0228710, IMG submission 177995) | Root nodule microbial communities from Medicago polymorpha collected in Santa Monica, California, United States - pink nodules | ecosystem: Host-associated > Plants > Roots > Nodule...
TTTGACTAGGTGTAGAGAAATTGTTGTACTAGGGGTTAAACAATGTCAATGTTTAGAATTTTTTATTAAATTTTCATTAACGAATGATTTTATAGCTATGATTTTTCTCTAAATGACAAACTATCTATTTTTACCTTTTAATTTATTAGTCAATGAAGAAAGCTTTTGGTTATTATTACCATTTTCTCTTGATTACTTGCGTATTTATGTTGATTATGGCTTCACTAATTTAAAGCTTTTGATGACGCAGAGAACTTGGTTTAATCCTCTTGGTCGTGGTTTTTTTGTGGCAAAGGAGTTATGGAAAATGTGTCGCACTTAGTCGTGGCATAGCACTGTAAAACTTATTTTAAATATGTTTCACCTGCTTGCTATGAAATTAGTAAGTTGTGTCAAAATTATGTAATAGCATCAATTCTTGAATTTATCTTAAGTAATGTAAATCAATTGTTGTCATATGTATGAAGCAGAGGCCATGTTTAGATTTTGAATTGTATATCTACATTTAGTTGGTGTAACGACTACTATTAGTTTTCAAGAAAAACATAATTTTGTTCCATACAAATAGGGATTCCTAAAACTTATCGCCCTCCATGTTTTGTGGAGTCTAAACAGGATCTTTGATCTCATCTGAGGTATGCATGCGTAAAGATGAAAATTTTGAAAACTTTGATAAAATATTGTCGACGCCTCTTAAATATTGTGGTCACATTATTCATTGTTTTGGTCATTAAGAATTTTAAAATGGAAAAACTTAGTTTTGTGCTATACAAACAGGGAATCATAAAACTTATGGGCACTCCATGTCTCTTGGAGTCTAAATTGAGTCTTTGATCTCATATAAGGTTTGCGCGCGTAAAGGCAAACACTTTGAAACCTCGATATAGTAATGGTGACGCCTCTTAAAAATTGTGGTTACATTGCTCATTGTTTTGGTTATCTAAAATTTTAATATGGAAATCTGGATATATGGGTTGTGGTAACTTTGAATGTCTCGCTAACAAATTGGCTCGAATTGATATATTTTTTTTCACATGTGAGTTATAGATAACCAAATAAGCGAACAATATAACCATAATTTGTCAAAGGCGTAACCATTTTTTCCCTGCATTCAAAATTGATCGTCATTCTCATATCCGACCTAACAACATAAAATATGATGCACTTAATAATTTGAATTACATGAATGGTGGTAACTTTGAATGCCTCACTGACAAATTGGCTCAAATTGATTTTTTTTGCACATGTGAGTTATAGATAACCAAATAAGCGAACAATATAACCATAATTTATCAAAGGTGTAACCATTTTTCCCCTGCATTCAAAATTGGTCGTCATTCTCATATCCGACCTAACAACATAAAATATGATGCTCTTAATAATTTGAATTACATGAATGGTGGTAACTTTGAACGCCTCACTGACAAATTGGCTCGAATTGATTTTTTTTGCACATGTAAGTTATAGATAACCAAATAAATGAACAAAATAACCATAATTTGTCAAAGGTGTAACCATTTTTTCCTTGCATTCAAAATTAGTCATCATTCTCATATCCGACCTAACAACATAAAATACAATGCCCTTAATAATCTGAAGTACATGTATGGTGGTAACTTTGAATGTCTAACTGGCAAATTGGCTCGAATTGATTTTTTTTGCACATGTAAGTTATAGATAACCAAATAAACGAACAGAATAACCATAATTTGTCAAAGGTGTAACCATTTTTTTCCTGCATTCAAAATTGGTCATCATTCTCATATCCGACCTAACAACATAAAATATGATGCCCTTAATAATCTGAAGTACGTGTATGGTGGTAACTTTAAATGTCTAACTGACAAATTTGCTCGAATTGATTTTTTTTGCACATGTAAGTTACAGATAACCAAATAAATGAACAATATAATCATAATTTGTCAAAGGTGTAACCATAATTCTTTCATGCATTCAAAATTGACCGTCTTTATGTGTTTCGACTTCACAACAGAAATTGATAATCTAGCTAACAATTAGAATAATTTTAAACGTATCACTACTATTTTTTCTCATCTCACAACAATATAATACACATAAAATTGGCACACTCATAGTGTTTCTCTCATAAGTTCCCAGGTTTTTCAACATTTTGATGGGAACTTTTAAACTAGCCAAATTTTTGAAGTGATTACTCATTTTCTAACAAAGAACTTACCACCTTTTTCGCAAAATAAGGGGCAGTCATTGGTAAGATAAAATAAAAACAACTTGTTGATTTTGAGTGCTCTCAAAGCCTTCAATTACATTACAATGTTTACAATTACAAATTACTTTAACTTTGTAAAGTCACTTAAAACTACATTATGTCCCTAAACTAATTTACAATTTTTTTTATCAGGTCCAATAATCCTAAACACATTCAACTAATTTGTCATTTGCTAATACAAAAGCTTAAAATTCTCCATATATAGTGGTTTCTTCCTTGCCAATGAGAAAACTTCAAATTCTTCATAGTGGTGTTGATGCCTATTTGCTTTTGTGTACTGAAATCTTTGACAGACAACAATTGAGGAGGCTTGAATTTAACATAACAAACAAAATTAAAACAATAAACTACTCACATAAACAAGTTAGAATTATCATTCAATAAATTGAATTTTGCATCTAAGCAATGTACAAACCTTCCATTACCAAGAAAACATAACCCAACAAGTTCACCGTTGAAATCAAATTGAAAAGGCACCAAAAGAAATTCAATTTAACAATTGTCTTTACATTTACCTAGCATATTGAAATTACTAGGACAACATCTATCACAAACACATCTAAGATCCCCCAAATTCAGCGATGGAGACTTTGACACGGAAAGAAAGCCGGCCGTCGAAGGAGATTGCAAAGACAGAGGGAGGAGGTAGGACTAGTGGGAGAAGATCGCAGTTTTGGTTGAGGGAGAGAGATTACATAGAGAGAAAGTGAACAACAAATCTCTCCTATTTCATTTTTATTTTTTGTTTTTTTTAATCATTTTTTGTTTCTTTGCCATGTCATTGTTGTATCTTATTTTAATATTTTTTTGCCAAATCAAGAGTGGGAGGAGGGGTGTACACTTAAGAGTGTGTCCACCAATCTTTTCCCTAACAAAATAGAGTTCGAACTCAAAAGCTACACATAACATTTATATTGAAAACCTCTAAAATTTATATTGATAAAAGTAAAAACATTCTAAGCATGAATGCAACAACATGTTCGACAAAAAAGGAAAACATGGCAAGACAAGTTTATTTTCTCCCTTCTGTCATATAGGACAATCACAATATGTTATGAAAGAATTTCATGGCTCAAAGCACAACTTAAAGTTTAAGGAACATGGGTGACATACCTCAATGAAGCCCTTGTTGCGCGAAAAAGAATAGAACCTAAAAAAAATAGTTACAGGACAACAACTTGAAAGTAAGATATTTACAAGTGACGAGAACAAATATTCAGTATTAGGAACATAACTGTTTGATGCTTGGTGGAGGGGATGAAACCTGCAAGGCAACTAGGTCCAATGTATCCTACATAATCCAAGGAAGGTATACACAAAAATCAATAAACAAACTGAATTAACCGATGAGGTGGTTAATTGCATGTTTATCTCCCAAAAGTACATTCCTTTTAGTGACAATACCCTCAATGAGAAAAACTTGATTGAATAATTCATGAATATTGGATCAATATTGATAAACCCCACCAACACCAACTTTGTAAGTGATTTGGCTTCAATGACACACCTTGGCAAGGCATGGTAATCGTATTGGTCTTGATTTCTCGTTAAGTTTTGGTAATACTGTATTACCTCAACGCCACATTCACAAGCCAATTTCAACCAAATTTTAATATCCTTTGATATATGGCGAAGCTCTAAACGAAGCACATGGAGCTTAAATTCTTTGATAGTCAAGCTTTGATCACGAAATTTTAGCATACTCCTTTTCACATAATCACAAAATTCTAAGATCTCTCTCTTCCTCGCACTATCTTCTATTGGTTTTGCTTGAGGCAATCCTAGGATTTTAATATCACTAAAAAACAAGATAGGAAACGTATACCATGTGTCTAACCAAGCCTTCGACAAAACACTTGTTCTAGCACGATCTTTCTCTGGCAACCTTGACAAAATGCGATGAAGAATTATTTTTGGCAGACTCAATAGCCAATCTTCCTCAAGCTCCATTTTTGTTCTGAAAATAACAACATAAGAGACTGTTTATATGGCATGTTTCATATCCCATATTAGGGGTTAGTAAATCAAAACCTTAGTATTGCATGTATGTAAATCAAAACAGTTTATTAGGGTTAGTAAGAAAGGGCTAAAGGGGAGCATTTAACTTATACTTAGATGGACCAAAGAGAGAATAAGAACAAAATTCAATCATTGATTTTCCATTTCCAAAACTAAAACATTTTAAAAGAATTTAGTATCCCTTGAAACTTTTCACAGTTCACTACTAAGCACAAATTAAGAACATATTTATCAAATAAACTATACTGATTTTTGTAAATCAATTATCAAGATAAGAAAGATGAATTTCTAGTTTGAGAAAAATAAAATAAAATTGCATGACGAATGATAGTGCTAATGGCGGAAACAGGTAAATGGAAGCTGTGATCAGTATGGTTAAGCTTTGAGAAGTCAACAACGACGAGAAGTGATTTGGTAAAAACCCTAAATTTCTACCTTTAAATGATGATGATGATGATTGAGAAAACCCTATTTGCCTATCTGGTATGAGCGGGGGATTATAGTTTAGGAGATCATGTCATGTGGAGAAGTATACTTATAGGTAAGTGTTCGCCGTGCAGTTTGGTTGGGTTTTGAGCATAAAAGTCATCCAAACCACGAGATAAAAAACCATGTGGTTTGGTTTGGTTTGGTTCAGTTGATTCTTAAAAAGTCATCCAAACTAAACCAAACTAATGCGGCTTGGATTGGTTTGGTTGGTGCAGTTTATCGCGCGATAAAAAAATATTACATTAACTCTAATATTGTCAACTTGTTACAAAATAAACATAGGACATTTTATTTTGTTGTTTACATAATAAAATATGACTATACATGAATTGCATAGATCCTAAACTTTTATTTTCAATACCAACAATATATTCTTCTGCCTTAATATAGTCATGTATTACATGTGTCATAAACCGGTAGAACATACCACCAAAGTTATATGGCTGATGAAAATAGGTAAAATTATAACTAACTAGATTAAAATCAAACACAGCTTATGTCAAAAACCAATTATGACTGATCGAAGCACAATTAAACAAAAATATCATGGAATCATTGTCACTCATTACTCATAAGAGGAAACAAAACAAGTGTATAAAGTTACATACAAATTATAAAGTCACTCATCACAATACATAAAGTTACATATAAATTATAAAGTCACTCATCACAATACATAAAGTTACATACAAATTATAACTAACCAGATTAAAACCAAACAAAACTTATATTAAAATAGGTAAAATTAAGAAGAAACATAAGTATGAAATAAATTATTGGGAAGAAAAGGAAACAAATTCATCACTGGAAATGAATTGAAGGAGATGGAAAGGAATTAGAATCGAACTTGATGGTGTGACAATGGAAAAATCGAATCAAAAAAGATTATTTTTGGGCTGTGTAATTGGGCTAGTACAAGTTTAAGTAATATTGATTATTTTTGCGGTTTGGTTTGGTTTCGTTCGGTTGCTGAGATGCAAACCGCAAATCAAACCGAACTGCGCAGTTCAATGCAAAAATCATCCGAATTCATCCGAACTAAGTGCGGTTTTTTGTGATTTTTCTATTGGGTTGGTTCAGTTTTGAACACCCCTATACGTAAGTTTGCTTTGCTTTCCCTCTGATGAAGGTATCTCAATTTTAGGGTTTAAGCATTTATCCTTTGAAATTTGCAAATAGACAAAAATTACTCTAATTTTGAATTAGTAGGGCAACTTCATCATTTTGTTAACTTGTAAGGAATGATTCAAGGACTATTTTGATAGTAAACGATATCATTCAACGACTAATTTAAAGTGATATATTTCATGTACAAATTTACCGTAATGTTTTTGAGTGAAAAATAAACTGGGTCAAGTAGTTAGTTTTTGCCCTCTTTACACTTTGTTTGTTTGATGCAGGGAATATAGAGGAAAGAAAAGAAAGTGAAAATAAGTGATTACTTAGTAGTTTAATCTGAGAAAAAAATAAAAGAAAATTGTTTGACGTAGGGAGAATATAGAGGAAAGAAAAGAAAGTGAAAATAAGTGATTATTTAGTTTAGCATGAGAAAAAAGTAAAAGAAAATTGTTTGATGTAGAGAGGAAAGAAAAGAAAGTGAAAATAATTGATTATTTAGTAGTTTAATATGAGAAAAAATAAAGGAAAATTATGATAAAAAAGAAATAGGCATTTCCTTTCTTAATGAATAAAGACCCTTCTTATTTCTCGAATGATACAAAGGGATTAATAAATATCACACAATTTTTTGAGATATGAAAAAGACCTCAGATGATTGAATAATATTATTTATTACTATAAAATTTGTACTTTGAATTAAGTTATAAATTTGTTAACCTTTAAGTATACATTAACTTTTCACATATTTAAATGTATTGTTATATATTCAAGTTCTCTAAAATTTCATGTTAAATAACGAAAGAGAATTTTTTTTTCTCATTAATATATTAGTTCGTTAGTCTATTTTAAATTAGATCACATTACTTATTTAAAGATGTCCACTCTGTTATCAAAGTGGAAATGCGGCGCGGCGCGGCCACCCTAAAAATTAACGCGACGCGGGGTGCGGGCGCGTAGCTGACGCTATTTCGGTGACGTGGACACTAATATATTTAATATTAAAATACTATACTGTTAAAAAAAAAACTAAAATTCCTTAAACATTACTCAAAATTCATGAAGTATTCCTAATTTGAAATAAAAGTCACAAGTCTTAAGCAAAACATAAAACATATTTGCAAAAAAATACTAATAAAATTCAAGGAAACCGACACTTTAAGCCTCTAAAGCTTAAAGTAACAAAAGTGCAAAACATTAACAATTAACAAGTTCATCCTTCCAATTAACAAATTAACAAATAACAACTAACAAATTGACAAATTAACAAATTCTGAAATCAAGAGATGAAGAGAGGAGAACAAAGATGGGCTCTGAAATGATGAGAAGAGGAGATGGATTTTTTTTGTTGGTACGATGAAGAAGTTGAGTTTGTGGTTGTGTATTTGGTTCTGGTGGAGAAGAGTAATAGTTAGGGTTTTGAAATTACAAAAATGACCCTTAAAACGGTTTTAAATGAAGGGAAATCTAGTATTTTACACAGGGTTGTCAAAAGCTCCCGCTTTGACCCGCATCGCGCTCGCTTCATCCGCTTTCTCCAAACGCTCCGCGTTGGAGCGCTACGTCGCGCTTTGTTGTTTTTGGCTGCGATCGCGCCGCGTTCGGCCGCTATTGACAACAGAGGATGTTCATATGAAATATGTTTTTAAACATAATAACAAACCGTATCAAACTTTCAGAAGGTTAGACTCAGACCTTAATTGTAAGACATATGACAGGCCGCATACCATACTTAGATCCTAATTTTTTTGACAAGTCTAACCTAAACTTTGTAAAGTCTAACTCGACCTAACCTATTCTCACCCTATACACACATCTCCTTGTAATGTTTATTTGAAAGAGATTTTAGTATAAATTAGACCACTTATGACAGTTATAGAAGGAGATCGAACTTACATAATTTTTTTTGATGCAAGTGTTGGAACAATATTCATGGTAGTTAGAGCAAAATGGTAGTACTAGCTCTTTTGGAATTGATTTTGTATTTAAGATTGATTCTAACTTATTGTGATTTATAGATTTTGACTCCAAACACGAATTTTAAACCAAAATTGTTTATCTAATTTTTAGATAAATGTATTCAATCATAAATCACTTCACATTCAATTTAATTTCAAATAAAATCAATTTTGCAAGATGAAATCATTTAAAATTAATTTTTGTCACCACAAAACTAACGAGAAACATGTATTGGTATAAACTACATGATGGTGTATATAGTATAAATTGCATTTACATTTTTTGAACAAAAGTTCAAGAGCTACGTAACACAATCAACCCAACCTTTTTACGTGCTTCTCCTAATTTCATGTCTCACTATAATCTTGATAATAACCAAAAACAAACACATGGTATAAAACAGTTATCACCAACAAGATTCCAAGATCAACCCACTTTGAATTCATGTCTACTTGCCAACTCGTATCTAAGAATTTCTTCACCATTAATGTACTTATTAGTACTAATTCTGGCAAATCTATGTTCTTTAAACTCATTTTTAAACAAAACTTGATAAGAATACCTATGAAATGTAGAAAAGTGCAAATGGAATCTCCAACATATTATAGGAAGATCATTTGGCAATCTAAATAACCCACTACCTTAAGTCATAATATTCCTTGCCAATTGCGAGTTCAACCCTTAAAAGTGATATTTTTTAAACTTCTTTATATGTTCTTATGGAACTGAAAGATATGAATTAAAGTCTCCAAATGCATACTTTTTTCCTTTCTTTTTAGGTGTTATTTGAAGAACTAGTTTTGGAACAACTTATGAGACAATAAAAGATGTACAAAAAAATATGAATAATGACATAAAAATCAAAGTAAAGATATATAAAGAAAAATAGGTATTAACACAAAAACCAAAGCTGTTGAAAGAGTAAGAGCACAATGAGAATATAAAAAAGAGTTGTCACAAAACGACGGTACAAGTATCATTTTTTTCTTTTTTGTTACCCATTTTCATTTTTCTCCTATTTTGGATTTTCATGATACAATCGGCCTAAATCTCAAAAGACAATAATGATTTTTTTTTAAAAGAGAATAATGGTGTGTATTTTCCTTAAAAAAAATGGTGTGTTTTAAAGGAGTGATATTTGAACAATCAAAATTTAATAACTTTTGGGACGTCTAAAAAATTACACTTAAATAAGTATTAGTTTTTTGGTGTTAACTCTTCGATTTTCAAGGAAGGCCTGTGTAATCCGAAGTTCAAACCGTGAAAAGGAGATAGACATTTTAAGAGTTTATCATCACAAAAAGACAAGATAGGAAAAGTACACCATGTGTCTAAACAAGCCTTGGAATAAACACTTGTCCTGGCACGATCTTTCTCTGACAACCTTGACAAAATGTGATGAAGAATTGTTTTTGGCAGGCATGATAATCGATCTTCCTCAAGCTCCATTTATATTTGAAACCAACAACATACGAAATTGTGTTAAATAAGTCATAATTCATATTCTTAATGTATGTGAATCAAAACGGTTTATTAAGGTTAGTTAGAAAGGGATAAGGTGAAGCATTTTACTTTTACTTTGAAAGAATTTAGTATCGCTAAAAACTTTTCACACTTCACAACTATGCACAAAGAGCACCAACTGAGAAACCCACTTACACACATATTTAATCAAAATGGAATTGGAAACAAACATGTTTAACGAATAAACTATATTGTTTGCAGTAAATCAATTATCAAGATAAGAAACACGAGTTTATAGTTTGAGAGAAGGGAAAATTGCATGATGAATGATAGTACTAAGAATCCCTCAAGCTTCTCAAACCAAAACTTTCGACACATTGAAATAGGAAGAAAATATTGCTACCTGCAATTTGGAATGGAAGGGAATCTGCAACAAAAAAGAAAAAAGAAAAGGAAAACAAATAGAGAAAATTATTGAATTGTGAACACATATAAAAGATCGAGAATGGAGCAATGATGTGAAATGAAATTGTTACCTGCAATGCAATCTGTGCTGGAACTCAAAAACCCTAACTTTCCAACTTCATCCCAAACGTATTTTGAATAAGGGCTGTGAGTGTGACTCTCCCAATTATAATCATTTTGACCATTTTACGTAAATAAAAAAAAATGTAATAAATTTCAAATTTAAAAGGAGAAATTAATAATATTTTATAAAATTGTTCTTCATTAATTATATAGGAAATATAAATTATAGATTTGAAAGAGAAAGAAAAAAAAAGAGTGAGTTAATTGGTCTGTTCAACCCATTTAATTTTTTTAGTTTATTTATTCTTTTTTTTACTACCTTTGTCCTTATATATAAGACCATTTAGCCATAATCATGAGGATAAAGAAAACTGATATTTGTTTTAAAGTTGTTTGTAATTACTTTTTTTTTGTTTTGAGGGAAGTTGTTTGTAATTACTATTGTTCTTACATTTTTATCTTTTAAGAGAGAGTTAGTTTATGTTTTCAACATGTTATTTATTGCTGATCGAAGAAAAAGATGGATAATAAATAGGGATATGAATGTAAATAAATAATTAATGTAGTTATAACAAAGGAGTCTTATAAAATAGACAAAAATTCTCAAAATGGTCTTATAATTAAGGACGGAGGTAATATTAATTTTTTAGTTCTGGCCATTTTTACCACTTTACGTATATTATATTATCATTATTATTATTATTAGGTAAATGTTAACAAGTGCAGCAAGACACCTGATAAGAAGTTTATAGTTGAATTATTTTTTAGAATGCGTGTATTTAACACATTGAAACATCAAAAAACAATTTTTTCATATGAAAATTATCAACCGTATCTATTTTTAAATCTTTAACAATGTGGAACGAAACATACCATAAGTCTTCTCAAATTCACGGCAAAATATGACATTTTCAATGGCTAGTTTAATTGAAAAAATATAATGTTATATTTTATACATCAAAGATTAATTACACATGAATACAATATTTGTTCAGGACCGGCTAGATCGTCAATCCCTTACAGACACGTGGACAAAAACCTCCATATCAAGATACATTGTCCTGAGTGAGAATGCTAGTTCTGGTGCACACCACCCCACTAGAATGCGCCCCCTGCACTTCCTGCACCGTACACGTGGCTTCCAACGGCCTCGTGATGAGGCGCCGCATTTCACGGAAGTCGTTAGCGCCTCTTTCTCTTTTATAAGGGTGACTTAGCATCACCATCAATGTAAGATTCACTTTACACACACTTAGACATATGCAATCTCATTCTCTCTCACTAACTTGGGTGTTTGAGTGCTAACGTGTTCACATGCACCGTTCGCTCATAATTAGAGGAGCACATATCACAGAAAGGAAGAGGAGAGAAGCAAAAAATGTAGAGTGGGAGAATAGAAGAAAACTTCTTTACATACTTGCTCATAAAATATTTAATTGAAACATACTCTACCAAAAAACAAAAATAATAATTGAAACAGGTTGTAGTACAAATTAAACTTACTGGAACAAAATACTTGGGAGCCAGAGCAAAATGCAGTACTACTTCCTTTGGGTACCATTCTACATTTTTCAACAAATAAAGGATGCACCTCTTTTTAATAGGAAATATCAGACTTCTAAGTAAGCCTGTCAATTGATCACAACAACATTAAAGTTCTAGACTAAAGCTTATACATTAAACACCTATTATGTCTTGGGGATTTGACCTGACCTCATGACGGGTCACATTTACGGATGAAGTTATTGGTGGGTCCGGTACATAAATTTCTTTATTTTAGATTAAGATTAGCTTAGTAGTCCTTTTAATTTTAGTTAACTTTTGAAAGAAAATTATCCCTTGCATAGGGATGTAGTTTTATCTTGTAAATTATTCAGTTGTCATACAAAGCTCTATATAACTCTGACGTTCATTTTGAAAAGGAACCTATGTAATATTTTGTGAATAGAAGTCTATAACTTGTGTTTAAAAAGGTTTAACAGTTTTCTTTCGTTTGTAAAAAAAAATAAAAAATAGACACGATATTTGGTGTTAAAAAAACAGGGTGTTACATGCTGGCTCTAGTGATTCATTTTTTCTAGTATACACATTGGACCTCCATCGACCCTTTTGTGCACATTAATGACATGGCTCTCAACATAAATGAAATATGTACCTGTACCACTCTTTATTTTGAAACCCTCATACTCAACTACCTCAAACCATCATAGACGAAATTATTAACCTTTGTTCATATTTCAATCCCAATAGAGAAAATGTTTTATATTTGGCCAAACAATTCCAATGTGTTCGACACAACCAATGTCGGTTTTACTTGACTTTAGACATAGAGATGCGTCAATGCCACCACCTTCTCTTGATCTCAAATTTGGTGCCTTCATCATCTGGGAAAAAGTTCTTGTGTGGTTGGCCGAAAATAATTATGCACATACTCTATCTCTTTTGAACCATCGAAACCTTGGTCCTACTAGCCTATGTTCTTAGTGCTCTTCCTCCGAGGTAACCTTTCTCCAATGCATTAAAGTTTGCACGACATCTAGTCTTTTATGTCACTCTTTGAGATTTTCTTCGACAGATTCTTTCTCTAATCTTGATGCTCGCAATTGGCTCCAGAAAGAGCTGGCTTCTCGTAACATCTTTGTCGATGTAGTGTGGTAGTCCTAGAGAAGCAGAAGCTCTAGTTGCTTGTCAAATACCATGACCCCTACTTATTGTCTTGCCCTCGAGGCTCGCATATTGTTTGTCACTCTCCATTCCTGCTTCTCTATATATCTGACCACAAAACTTGAGGATATATGGGTTTAATGGAACTTTCTAATCGTAGTTTGCACCATTCTTAACGTCGATGGCAGCTATTTATGTAACCCCATCAAAAGTATTGGTGTCCAACACATATCATATATTGATAGGCATATCATAATGTCTAATATGTACTCTAAAAGTATCCAGTAAGTTTTTTAATTCATTTTGAAAATATTTCCGCCAATACTTTTTAAAAATACAGACAAATATGATACATCTTTGCTACTTTATATATACTAACTACATGCACAAAATTGTACTCCGTGTGTAATGAAATATAAGCACTACAAGAAATTAATAACAGGATTTCTGAGGAAACAATTCCTAGGAAACACACTAGTTTTCGTCGGATTGTAGGTTAATTTTCTAGGAAAGTTGATTTATTTGGTACAAATTGGACCTAATACATCAGGTTTTTTGGCCAACTTTTTTCCCCTATAACCACGGTATTGTTAGCATCATCACACCTTTGATCTCGGCGGACCAAATTTGTTCCAATCATCTTTGTTTTCATCGACTATGTTTGCATTGGTGATTTATCTCATCTTTTTTGTGATGATATCAACAGAGAGTTATCTTATAAGTTCAAATCATTGCATATTGTATTTGATCCCAGCAAAATTTCGACAATCGACGAGGCAGCTTTTCTTAGTGTGTTTCCTTCTAGATCGATGGTTATGTGGGACAAATTGCATTTACATTTGTTTTGTAAAAAAGTTCAAGAGCTACATAACACAACAAGAGGCTTTAACATCATCTCACTAATCTTGATAATAGCCAAAAATAAAACACGGTACAAAACAAGATTTCAAGATAACCCACTTTGAATAATTCATATCTATACCAATTGTACTTTATAATTTCTTCACCACTAATTTACTTATTAGTACCAATTAGATTGTGGTTTTTCTAGTTAGTTTCTCGGTTTTAGGAATTCTTAATTATATATTGGTTCTGTTACTTTAATCTTGTAATGAAGTGGCCTCTTGTTCTAGATAATACACGAATCAACAAACTATTAGTACCTCAATTTCAAGAATAATCGTCAAACTTTCATTTAAGCTATTTACGAACATTTACAAATTGTAAAATTAATTAAGTTGTCAAACTTTCAAATTAGATTGTGTTGACATATTAATTAATGAGGTACGCTAACTCATGTGTTTTGAACTCATTAAATGATGTGACAATATATTGAATGTATGTGCAAACAAAAATTACAGCAACAATGTATAGGGTCTTCAAGTCAATTTTTGCATCTTAACATCCAACAAATCAATTTCTTCCTCCTTCGATCAAGCCATAGAAAAGACGAGACAATGTGACAATATATTGAATGCATGTGCAAAAAAAGTTACAGCAACAATGTATAGGGTCTTCAAGTCAATTTTTGCATCTTAACATCCAACAAATCAATTGCTTCCTCCTTCGATCAAGCCATAGAAAAGACGAAGGAGGAAGCAATTGACATCCAACAATGTCTCGTCTTTTCTATGGCTTGATCGAAGGAGGAAGCAATTGATTTGTTGGATGTTAAGATGCAAAAATTGACTTGAAGACCCTATACATTGTTGCTGTAATTTTTTTGCACTCATGTCTGATAGCCATAGAAAAGACGAGACATTGCGGCCTGTTGGATGTTAAGCCTAATAGCCGCCTAAAATTATAAGGGTCAAACATTTACCCCTTTGAAATTTGCAATTAGGCACAACATATGATGGTTGTTCATCCAACAGGCTGTAATTTTCTATGGCTTCCTCCTTCGATCAAGCCATAGAAACCCTCATTGAAGACCCTATACATTGTTGCTGTAATTTTAGGCCCTTATAACTTAACTTATCGGTATAAATATGCCGGTATATCAGGCTTAACAGGCTTTTTTAAAAGCCTAAGCCTGGCCTGTTTTATCAAATAGGCTTTTTAAAAAGCCTTAGCTCGGCCTTTTTAATAAATAGGCCACGCTAGGCTTAAACAGGCCAGGTCGTAGGCCCCTGTAGGCCGGCCTAGCCTATTCCCAACCCTAGATGTGACAATATATTGAATGCATGTGCAAGAAAAATTTACAACAACAATGTATAGGGTCTTCAAGTCAATTTTTGCATCTTAACA
>Ga0228710_1008465_pt1 | contig 14725 bp, 15 predicted proteins | sample MedpolnodulmetaG_FD_177995 | JGI IMG/M metagenome (GOLD analysis project Ga0228710, IMG submission 177995) | Root nodule microbial communities from Medicago polymorpha collected in Santa Monica, California, United States - pink nodules | ecosystem: Host-associated > Plants > Roots > Nodule...
TCTTTCCCCCCCCCCCCCCCCCCCCCCCCCCCCCCCCAAACAGTGGTTGGAGCCACTAATATAGCTTACCCCCTTCCCCTTAGAAATAGTTTTAGGTTCTTATGTAACAAGCTTAAAAAATTTCAACATTATTGTAATGTATTATTCCTTTTATCAATAAAATGAGTTCTTTTTTTATATCTTTTTGTCTTTTTATTTCTGTTTTATATTTCTATTTGCAGTTATTTTACGAATTTGAAAGCTTACAATGAAAAATTCTTAAAAAAGGAGCATTCTAGATTTTAAAATTAAAAAAAATCCGGAAAATACTAACAATGCAGTTCGGCAACAATAATCCGGACAAGGATATTTTTGAAAAAAAAATAGGGCGCACGAGAATTTCATAGGGTGGAAAAAGTATTACTTTAAACTTTTTGTCACAACATAAGCCTAATAAAAAATGATGGTATTTTTTATTTATTTGGACTATTATGGATCAGAGCCGTCCATAGGGAGGTGCAAACAGCTCTATTGAGTTGGGCCTCCCCAATGTTTGGGCCCAATATTTTTTATTTTTTTTATATATAATGCACCGAAGATTTTAATATATACCTATTGCATTGAAAAGTTTAGAGTGTGGAAGCCATGACCCTAGTGGTAAAATGCGGATATGTTGAATTTGTGCACTTTGGTTCAACTCCTCTGAGGGCTGATTTTTGTTTTTTTTATCATTTAATTTTTTTTCCAATATAACAGGGCCTCTTTTTTGCCTTATTTTTATGGATTTAAGGTTTATATATCCTAAATACTATCTTCTCTTCTTCCAATAAGCTCCAACAACAAACATTATAATTATTTCTTAAAAAAACAAACATTATAATTATTCTCTCAAAAAATAAAATAAAAAACATTATAATTTTTTTTTGTTCTTTTAAAAAAGTTGTGTTTTTATTTTGACTAGGGACCTATTTTTATTTGAGAACCGAGCCTCCATTTTTGTAGGAACGGTCCTGCTATGGGTCATAACCATATGTGCTCACCTTGTATCGAACCTTTGCCTAATCTGAATTATCTATAAAACTACCATTAATAAAATCATGTGTCTTTTCAAAATCGACCTTGCATAGAATAAACCTTTTCTTTAGCCTTTCTTGCATCACTCATGACTTCATTCACAATAAGAATATCATCAAAAATTTGTCGACCCTTCACAAATGTTAATTGGGTATCCAAAATGACCTTCTCAATAATTGTCTTCAATCTATTTGCTAGAACCTTCACTAAGACTTTGTGAAGGCAACCGACTAAAGAAGTAAGACGAAAATCAGACAAACTTTGTTGACTATCTTTTTTTGGGATTAAGACAATAATGATAATTTCACCAGTTTACTATTTACACGAAACTTACGCAGAAATCTCAAATAATCATCTTTATTATCGCTCCAATATTCCTTAAAAAATAAAAAATAACTCCATCTGATTTGTGACTTAAGACTTTTGTAACTATCATATATATATATATATATATATAGTCTCACAAAATTGATAAATCTTTGAGATTAGTTTTTATACAATGACAATATAAAACCTTTTTACACGTGTATCCAATTCTATCGTACCATATAAATATTCGTTGAGATATATTAGAAATAAAACCTTATGAAGTAGAATTATAGAATGATTTAATTGGATGCGTTCGATAAAAAATTACATTGTCGGTGTAAAGAAATAAAATCTAAAATATTTTATTCATCGAATTATATAAGTGGATAAAAATGAAAGATACTTTAGAACCAAAAAATTAAGAATCTTAGACCATCTCCAATGGGGATCCTTACTTAACAAGGATCACTCCTTATTAAATATCCTCCATTAGGTGACATAGGTGATATGTCACTATATATTGACTCTCTCCTAAGCAACTAACGAGTCTCACATTTAAAAGAAGTAATAAAATTTGTACTAGTTGGTCTCACTTGCAAAAGAAGTAATATTTTAAGAATTGGGTCCCTATTAATGCTAAAAAAAAGAATTGGATACCTATTAATAGTTGTTTTAAATATTATTTTATCTATTTGCCATCATTTTAAATAAAATGTAATTCATGCAAATTATTATTATTATTATTTAACGAATGAATGTAAAATCTGTAATGTTCATTTTTGTATTTTCAAATTATTAGAAAATGTGACAGAAATTTAAGTTCATACGAATAAATAAATATTTGATAATTTAATTTTTTTAGGGATTATAATTAAATATTATGAGGTAATTTATAATTTAATAAATAAACAACTTTTGTATAATGATGTAAAGTTACTGGAATTTATTTAAACATTTTTTATTGGAGTCTTTGTTAGTGTACTGTCATTGAAGTCATTCAGTTCTTAATAAGAACTTTTATTAAAAAATATAAATAAATGAGGTGTACACGTGTGATTCATTAAAGGAATCCCTATTAGTTTTTTTTTGAAAAAGCTAAAATGAATTATATTACCTCCACAAAGGAATCCCTCCTAGCACAAGGCGTACTAAGGAGAGGGCAACAGAGTTAAAGAAGAGTCCCTATTAGTATACCACCATTGTGGATACTCTTATCTATAAGTTTTAATTCAACCGTTCAAAATATCAAAATTGTTAAGAGATCACGCGATAAGGGTTTGAATCCCAACTCATATCGTGATTTTTTGGTGAGTATCTTCTTTTTTTCCCCACAATATAATTATTATTTTTTGGTTACGGCATGATATAAACGTGATATGTCAAACCTTTTTATCTTTTGAGAAAATTGATATAACCAACTGATACTGTTGACAGTGTCGCGAGATCACCCGCATGGTTGTGGTTCTGCCAAGTGCCAATAAATAAATATACATCATGCAGATTTTTTTTTTTTTAGGGATATCATGTAATTCTTGACTACGTAAAATCATATCATTTGAAACAGAAGCCGCAATCAAGGGTTATATGCCGAATAATTATTTGCATAGATGGAATCCAAAGCTATTAGAATTGGTACAGTGACGGGGGATTTGACTACTAAATTTGAGGTTTTAGGTTCAAATCTTATTGTTTTCACCCTAAAAGAAAAATTATATCTATAATAAATTAGTTTAAGTGGTTGAGATTTAAACCGTTTAAGCAAGTGGTTAAAGATTCGATTCCTTTTACTCATGTATTCGTAAAATTCGGTTGGAAGAACCCACCTTTTATGCCTTGTACATCTTTCTCGACAGAACAAAGATTAATCACATCGGCGGTGGAAACTACGTATCTATATCAAATGATAATAGTATAAAAAAACATTTGTAACAAAAAAAAACCCAACCATACCAAACATTGTCTCTCAATTAGATAATATATTTTCCTCAAAATTAAAATTATAAAAAAATTCGACAATACTTGTGTTTTGTCAAAAATGTTCCTATGATAAGGAATGAAGGTCGTAACATTTATAATTCAGTCTCTTAAGTATATGATTATTGATTTTTAGTCATTGATCATTAATTCATTTTAGATTTTTTTTTTTGTGCATGACAAATTGGTGAAAGGTTCGAATTGCACTTTTATTGTTTTGATTCCTAAAGTGATTAGGTCCCAAATTTTTTTTGTCTATCGACCAATATCTCTTGTGGGATGTATGTATAAGATTTTATCTAAAGTCCTAGCGAACATATTGAAGTTAGTCATCGATAGAGTGGTATTTGAAGGACATATGACATTTGTTAAGGGTGGGCTAATCCCAGACAACATAGCTATTGCAAATGAGGTGGTGGACGATGCGAAAAAAAGAAAGAAGGAAATGTTTATGTTTAAGGTGAATTTTGAGAAGATTTATGATTCTATTGATTGGGACTATCTTTAGTTGGTCATGTCAAAAATGGGTTTTCCTTGGAAGTGGATAATGAAATTCGTTACCATGGCCCCTGCATCAGTTTTGGTTAGTGGTAGTCCAACCAATGAGTTTCTAATGTGCAAGGGGTTTGCTTCTTGATAGTATTAAGCTACATTTGTGGTGGTGATTTTCTTTATTGATGGTCTACGTCGTCTCTTTGTATAGATTACATCAGTTTGTAATTGTGGTTTTTGTATTTGTCGTATTCATTATTATCATGTTGCGTACAGTTTCTTGTTAGACACATCTTATGCTTAATTGATTTGGTATTTTAATATATTTTTACATTTGACTTATTAAAAAAAATCATTAATCTATGAAAGAACACTTATTAGAAAAGTCAACCCCTTAATTGAATTTTCTTACCTTGACTACTAGCTTCCAAAAAGCATACCCTAACAACTATTTAAGAATTTTGGCAAAAGTTTTGTTTGTTTATTGAATAGAGTAAATAGTAGTATAATGGAAGAGGAGGGAGGTGTGGCGGGAAGCAAAACAGAACACTCCTCTGTTTACGGTCATCCGATAAGTTCGGAAAGAAACTGATATTATATTAATCAAATCCCATAAAGTAACAAAAGAAAATATATATATACACACATTGGTTTTGTTTCACGAGAAATCTGCGGAATTGAATGAATTAAATTAAAATAATAATTATATTACGTATCTGTTCCGATTCATCTTTTAGTTTTCTTTCTTTATCATAGCAACACCAGAAACCGTAATCATAGCTTCCTTAAGATCAATCAGCAGCAGCATGAAGGATAAAGATAGAGATAAGGAAAAGGAAAAGAAAAAGTATCCTATCGGAGCCGAACATTATCAACTTTACGAAGAGATTGGTCAAGGCGTTAGTGCTTCCGTTCATCGCGCTCTTTGTGTTTCTTTCAATGAAATCGTCGCCATCAAAATTCTCGACTTCGAACGCGACAACTGCGATCTGGTACCATTTTCATTCGTATTAACATCTTTAATTCTAAATCGCTGTGAAATAATTAATGGATGAATGAATGAATGAATGCAGAATAATATATCTCGTGAAGCACAAACAATGGTACTAGTGGACCACCCTAACGTGCTAAAATCACACTGCTCATTCGTCAGTGATCACAATCTATGGGTTGTGATGCCATTCATGTCTGGTGGTTCATGTCTTCACATATTGAAAGCTGCTCATCCTGATGGATTTGAAGAGGTTGTTATTGCAACTGTGCTCAGGGAAGTATTGAAGGGTTTAGATTATCTTCATCATCATGGTCACATTCACCGTGACGTTAAGGCGGGTAATGTTCTCATTGATTCTCGCGGTGCGGTTAAGCTCGGTGATTTCGGTGTTTCTGCTTGTTTGTTTGATTCCGGTGATCGCCAACGGTCCAGAAATACTTTTGTTGGTACACCTTGTTGGATGGCACCTGAAGTCATGGAGCAATTGCATGGTTATAACTTCAAGTATTGTGTTCTTTCTATTCTTTTAATTTCTTTTATCATATATCATATAATAAAATGGTTTGCTACCCCAAATTGTAACGGTGGTTTCTATTGTTTTTTTAATATCTTCTAACTGCAATTAATTGATGCTGCACAACCGAGTATTATTTGATGACATTTCTATCCTATTTTTAGGATTTTCATGCTACTGCAACAAATAATATCATTAGTATTTGAGAAAAAATTTCTACAATATCTCATTGATGGTAACTACACCAAGGGTTTCAAGTTGTGGACCACATCATGTGTCGCAACCACAACATTACTGTTTTGGTAGCACCAGCTCGCAATTGATCCCCCTCCAAATAAGTTTTTGCAACGTGAATGATCGCGAGTGCATCATTATAATTTTTGATTAAAATTTTCATTATATGGCCGCGGCTTCAATATTTTGGTTGTGGGCCGCAATCGCATCAGCTCACAATTGCCCCTCCAAGAGTTTTTGCAATGTGAATGATTGGGAGTGTGTCATTATTATTTGAAGAGAGATGCTATTCATTATGAATGCCCGTAACACGAAACGCAAGAACCATTTATTTTATAATAAGTCAACAATATTTTAAGTTGTCTTTGACGGAATACATGAGGTATTGGATGTGGAACCACTAAATACAAGCACTTTCACTTTCACTAAACGAAAGTCCCATAATAAATAACATTTTTCTTATTTGAATACAATTTTCTGTAATATCAATGATTTTGTCGTAACACATTCCAAAACCTTGTTTAATTACCCTGGCTTATTGACATGCTGGCAATAGTTACATTCAAAATTAATCTTGCAGAGCTGACATTTGGTCATTTGGCATAACTGCATTGGAGCTTGCCCATGGCCATGCTCCTTTCTCAAAGTATCCACCATTGAAGGTGTGTTTGCACATACTATCATAGTATTTGCTATAATAAGCACACAAAATTTTATCCCATTTTTCTTTGTTTAATTTCATAATAATTAAACTTTCCAGGTACTGCTTATGACTTTGCAAAATGCGCCTCCAGGCCTTGACTACGAAAGGGACAAGAAGTTCTCTAAGGTCAGCTCAGTTCAGTTTGATTTCATCATTTGCTGATTGCTCCTGTAAGCAAATTAAACCCTTGTACTAGCTAATATCTTTATTCCTTTTTTTCTTTTCAGTCTTTTAAGCAGATGATTGCTTGTTGTTTGGTAAAAGATCCTTCAAAACGACCCTCTGCTAGCAAGTTGTTAAAGCATTCCTTCTTTAAGCAAGCTCGCTCCAGTGATTATATTACGCGAACTCTTTTGGAGGGCCTGCCTGCTTTGGGTGATCGCATGGAGATTCTAAAGGTTGCTTTGCTTCCACTTTAAGTTAATAGCACATATCTTATATATTTATATTTGCACCCTCCCAGTTCCACCCTTGTTATGATATATAATATAATATTTATTTATGAGGTAACTTTTATGTCACAGAGAAAAGAAGAAGATATGCTTGCACAAAAGAAAATGCCTGATGGGCAGATGGAGGAATTATCACAGGTGCGAAATTACAATGTCTACATCTAACTGACTGCTATCCGATGCAAAAAATAAAATAGTACTCTATTGCTTCCCCCATGTACTTGTACTCAACATTTCCCACAATAAGACACCTTTAAAAATTCTAGTTATAGTTATTAGAGTGTTATACCTATTTGTTGGCCAATCCAGGGTGCAAGCAGACTTGAGCAGAGTCAGATACTATGTCTGTTTTTGTTTGTTTGTGTGTGTGTGTGTGTGTGTGTGTGTGTATGCTCTACACTATAAAGTACAACAAATGGATTTAATTAGTTAGCTTATTTTTTCTTTTTTGATGATGCTTTTTATGGTTATTTTTCTCATTGCTACCGGTTACTGAATTGATGGCAAGCTTATAACACTATTGTGCTGTGTTCAATCCCTGTACTGCAGAATGAATACAAACGAGGCATTAGTGGCTGGAACTTCAATCTTGACGATATGAAGGCTCAGGCTTCCTTGGTACATGTCATATCTAATATTACACTTTCATACACTCATCAAGTTAATAAAATTCTTACTAAGGTTTTTATTTATCCTAGATCAACGATTTTGACGATGCTATGTCAGATATCAGTCATGTGGGAAGTGCATGTTCCTTAACTAATCTTGATGCTCAAGATAAGCAACTGCCAAGTTCAAGTCATAGTCGTAGCCAAACTGTCGACATGGTATTGTTTTTACAAATTCATTTTTTATTTAGTAGGATTAGGATTATATTTGAAATATAAATTTGTAAATATAGCTGAAATTTTCATTTCTCTTATTTTTCATTGTTAACAAGAAATTTTTGTTATTGAGGTAGTTCTAATGGCTAACTCTTTTTTTGGTACAAGTTCTAATGGCTAATTCTTTACAGGAGGAAAATGATGAAATGCATAATCAACTAGCTTCTGTTCCGGAAATTGATTCCACAATAATTGATGTCAAGTATGTCTCTAACACGTGTGTGATGTCACATTATTGCATTATACTTTTGAAATACTCAAACTCCGACAACTTTTGCATCATATGCTAATGCTTGTAGTGGTTTGGGATCTTTTATTTTAAAATAAACAAATGTTACATGTCTTTACAGCTAGAACTAGCACTTTTGTTAAAACATTGTGGGTCATTGCTTTTCTATCTTGCCATTTCCAGGACAAGAATTGAAAAATCTGATGATGACTCCAGCATCACAAGCTCAAGCCACGAACCACAAACTTCTTCCTGTCTTGATGATCATTTGGACCATAGTTTAGGTGAAAAAACTGATATGGAAAATGGTAGAAGAGCCGCTGAGGTTGTTGTGGCTACTCATCCTCCTCTTCATAGGAGAGGATGTTCATCAAGCATATTACCGGAAGTTACTCTTCCACCTATTCGAGCAGAAAGGTATATACTCAAATTATGTATTGAGTTTATTTAATTTTATTTTGAATTAATTTAAATAATCTACATTAGTTGTATAGTTATTGACATTGGGGGAAGTCTAGGCATTTGGGCTGATGTGGATTTGTTTCTTAGACGGTTGCTCTTTGTGCCTCTTGGATTACTCAACCCCTAAATAAGCCGATCTAGAGATAGCTTCGGACGCAAAAAAAGCCGATCGGATTGTATCTTCAATACGATCCGATAAATCAAAGAGTTTTGAGCGAAACTGAGAGACTCAGCAATTTCCAGTTTTTTAACCCTTTTTATGGGCCTGTTGATTTTCTCACCCCAATAAAAATTTAGGCCCAACCAAAAGGAAATAAACAACTCCAATTTGGTTGTCCTCTTAGAAATGATAGAGAATAGTTCAAACATTGATGTCTTTCAAATTTCAATCATTCACACTCCACTTTAGTTCAGATTGGTTCTTCTTCAATGACAAATATTTAAACTTTAACCGTATACTGTTGAGAAATGCTTGTATAATTTCCCTCCTCCGTGAACTTAAAATAGGCACTTTAGCGGAAACGTAAGATGACACACAACAAAATTTTAGCGTGGAAAACCTTCTCAATGTGATTAAGGAAAAACCACGGGACCCGTAGGCCTCTGAAATCTCCACTATAATAATAATAATGGGAATACAAATCTTCACCCTCAGGTGGACCTAACTATGTATCTCAATTTATAGATACAACTCTCGCAAATTGACGGCTCACTATATTTTTCTCTCACACTCCTACGAGGAACTCTCTATTTTTCTCTCAACTCTATGTGAGCGAGGATTGTTGTTGTGTTCTGGTGTGTTTCATTGCTGAAGTTTCTCCTCTATTTATAGAGGGATTTGAACCACAAGCATTAAATGCTTGATTCTCACTTTCAAACATTGTTTCTCCTCTATTTATAGAAATTAAGCACCGCATGCTATGATCCTATGTGCATGTAGGATAAGAAAATTCAACATTCACATTTGTGCACTACTGTTGGCTGGACCCCAACAAATACTTCATCTTAGATTTTATTCTATTTCACTATCATGTTTAAGCAAATCAAACACTTTTCTAATCTATCATCAGCTTTAATATTTAGCAATATCAATGACAGTGAGAAGCTACAAAATCTGTCTACAAACGTCTCAAGTGCCAATGCAATTTTAGTAACACACACAGGAGATGATGTGCTTACTGAGCTTCCTTCTAGAGCCTCCAAAACATCAGGTACCTCTGCTCACATTACTTTGTCTAATTGCATGCATGCCTTGTTTTCACTTTCAAGGGAGCAACACAAATTTTGTGCTCTTGAAGTCCTTAAGGATCACTATTAATTCTTGCATTTTATTCTAACTAATCATTTCTATAGCAGCTAATTCTGATGACACTGATGATAAAGCAAAGGTACCAGTTGTTCAACAGAGAGGACGTTTTAAAGTTACATCTGAGAACGTTGACCCGGAGAAGGTAAGAAATAACTTTTACCGATCATTCTACTTTCTTGAAAACTGAATACTAAGATTTCTTTCAGGTGACCCCTTCTCCTGTACTGCAAAAGAGTCACAGCATGCAGGTTGGTTGTTTAGAGGTTTGCACACCTGTCACCTATTCTTCTTTAGTTGATGAAAACCCCAAAAATTTATGTTCTGCTATGCTCGAGTTATATCTTCTTATTTACTGTATCTTAATGATATTTAGACCCACACAAATTTGTGATTTCATTTTCACTTAGTGAAGGATAGATCAATGTTTTTCAGCTCTGACTGTTAGAGGTATGAATCGGTTGAGTGTATGGTTTGACAGCTAGTTTGAGGAAATCATTGGGTGCCACCATGATTCTGGCAACATCCACACTTAAGAAATTACAAGATATGATTTCGTAAAACTCGGTGTGATTTCAGACATACACGAAATCAAGTCAATCATTTGAATTTAAAGTATAGGATTGCTTATGAAAAACAAAGAGTACTAAGCCTTAACTCACTTATTTACACTAGACAAATTTTAAGATTGAGCCTAAGTTGCTTACTAAAATGAAGTTTGAAGTCGACTCATCTATCATTTATGTTTTGACTATTTGTTTTCTTTATCAAAATTCTCACCCAATAATTTTCTTAATTGATTAATTTAGTATGTCAAGCCTAAGAATTTAAGCTTGACTCAGAATATTGAGCTTGTTTGTTTAGTTAAATAAATGAATTTGATCAAACATTTGATGACTCAAACTCATAATACATGAATAGCTTAATCCATCTTCGTCTTATTCACTTATTACATTACGATTAATGAGTGCTAATGATGTGAAAGAGGGAAGAAATAAAAAAAGTTGATTGAAAAGTTGAACATTTGATACATTGGTAACTTAAAAAGCTGCATTTTTCAATGGACATTTTTAAATTTTGGTTCTTCAACCAGTGCTTGCATGGTACTTGCTAGTGTTTGTTTGCCTTACGATTATTGTTTTTGTTATACTTGGGCATTGATGGTGTTTAGTTTGTAACTAGAAAGTCTTGCTACCATCTTTTTCAGAAAAAATAAGTCTTGTTTTAGGTTTAGTATTATGTTTTATTAGGTTATATTAATTATATAATCCTTGTTATGAAGCATGATTCTTTTACAAACTAATATGAAGGTAGATAAAATTTCTATACCCATATTAGGAAGGTATAACTCCTAATTTACTGTAACATTTTACGCGTTGTAGGTTATGAGCCAGCATAATGTTACTCCTCTACACTCACCTTTACCATTATTATCAACAATATCTGATGCTACGCCATCAAATATTTCTTGCTGTTCTCTGTTCCCTGTGTTGCACTCTGTGCTGCAGACAAATATTCTTCAGAGGGTATGTTAAGTCTTAAATGGTTCTATTCTCTCTCCTCCAGCTAATGTCCAAGATTAACCTTCTTTTGTTCATGACATTTTAACAGGAAACCATTCTAACTTTAATGAAGCAAATTACTGTGGGTGAATCTGCTGGTGCGACCTCTATCTATTGATATTTTTTTTATCTTTTTCATTAATTTCTCTTATATTCATAATTTCTTTTTCAACCATGCAGCTGATAACACAAATGCCCCAGCACAAATAGCAGCAATGGAGAAATCCTTGGTATGTATTTAAAGGGCTTGATTTTTATTAGTTAAGACTCATTTTTATTTATTTCAGAATGACCTATGTCTCTCTGGGAATCATATGTACTATTGGTTGAAGTGTTAAAATGTTGGATAATACAGAATGCTACTTGAGTTTGTAGGTTTTAAAATTTATAATTTATATGATTATATGATGTACTTCTCACAATTGAATTCTCAAGGTTAGCTTAGTTACAATTGCAACCATCAATTTATAAAGTGCTTAGGGTGTAATTTGTCGAGAGAGTAAACTGGAAAATATTTGAGTCAAAACCTTGGGTACATAATTATTACAGTCAGTTACTTCACTGTGATTTTTGGTATGCTGGAGGTAAATTGGATTTAAGATGAATGGAAGACAGGGTACCTTGTTCAAATTCTCGTCTCTCTAAATAAGGTTGGTGAATGGTAATTGCTACATGTTGGCAGAATAGTTGTGTATGTCAAACTACTTCCCCTGATCGCTAGTACCGTACAAATTAGTGATAAGAACTTGGGTTTTATAGGATGCTAAGTCCATACAACAACAACCAAGCCTTATCCTACTAAGTGGGGTCGACTATATGGATCAAATGACGTCATAGTATTCTATCATAAACCAAATGTGAATCCAACTCATTGACCTCTAAATCCTTTCTAATGGTTTATCTAATAGTTTTCCTAGGTCTTCCTCTACCTCTTTTAACTTGACTCTCCTCCATTTGATCTACTCTTCTGACCACGGCATCTACGGGTCTTCTCTCTACATACTCAAACCATCTAAGTCTATTTTCTACCAACTTTTCTACTATAGGTGCTACCCCCACTCTCTCTAATGATGTCATTCCTAATCCTATCATGTCTAGTCTTACTATTCATCCAGCGCAACATCCTCATCTCTGCTACACTTACTTGATTCTCGTGTTAACTCTTAACCGCCCAACACTCTGTACCATACAATAATGCCGGTCTGACTGCTGTCTGATAGAACTTTCCTTTCAACTTAAGTGGTACTTTCTTATCGCACAAAACCCCTGAGATTCTTCTCCATTTCAACCACCTAGCTTGGATACGATGGCTTATATCTGCTTCTATTTCTCCGTCATTTTGCACTAAGGACCCAAGATATCTAAACCGTGTAACTTGGGGAATAATATGATCTCCAACTTTCACCTCCAAGGTAGACCTACTTCTCCTTTCGCTGAAGTTACATTGCACATACTCCGTCTTGCTTCTACTCAAGCGGAAACCATACGCTTCTAAGGCTTGCCTTCAGGTCTCTAGCCTCCCGTTCACTTCCTCCCTCGACTCACCAAGCAAGACTACATCATCTGCATAAAGCATACATCTCGGTGCTAACTCTTGGATGTGTTCCGTCAGTACATCCAAAACTAAAGTAAAAAGATAAGGACTTAGAGTTGACCCTTGGTGCAATCCTATTGTTATGGGAAAGTCTTCGGTAGTCCCATCCTGCGTCCTCACACTAGTCGAAACTCCCTCATACATATCCTTGATAGCCCTAATATAGGCAATCCTAACCCCTTTCTTCTCCAGGGCTTTCCACAAAATCTCTCTCAGTACTCTATCATAGCCCTTTTCCAAATCAATGAAAACTAAGTGTAAGTCTATTTTATCCGTCCGATATCGCTCCATCACGCGTCGAAGTAAGTAGATCGCTTCCATAGTCGACCTTTCAGACATAAAACCAAATTGGTTATCCGTAACTCGAGTCTCCTTTCTTAGTATTCGTTCGATCACCCTTTTCCATAACTTCATGCTAAGTCCATATTAGTATGAAATTTTCGGTGTAGTTAAATGGTGTGGTTCTTTTCCTACAGCTAACTTTTAAGTGAGGTTTCCCAAGTGTTTGATGCTTATCAATTAGCAAGGAAATAAGTTGAATTTGTAAAATCCAAATGCAACAAGTTTACTTGCTGTATTACCTATAAGTAGACATTTTTCTCTCTCTTTTGTACTAAAATCATTTTATTTTTGGCTTAATTGCAGTTTTAGCCCCCTAACTTTCTCAAAGTTGCGATTTTGACCCCCTAAGAAAAAAAACAACAAAACAGCCCCCTAAGTTTTGCACATGTGGCAGTTTTGGCCCCCAAGGCTGATATTGACTCCGTCTACGCTGACGTGGCACCCTAATTGAGGTGCCACGTGTTATTTATTTATTTTTTTTTTTGCCTTGGGGGGCCAAAACTGCTACAGTTGCAAAATTTAGGGTGTTGTTTTGTAGTTTTTTTTCTTAGGGGGTCAAAATCGCAACTTTGGAAAAGTTAGGGGGCTAAAACTGCAATTAAGCTTTTATTTTAATGTCATTATATCTGTTTTTTCCGGTATTAATTTAAACGAAATATCGGCTATACATTACTGCAGCTTGAATCAGCTCACGAGAGGGAAAAGGAGTTGCTTCATGAGATAACTGATTTGCAATGGAGGTATTGTATTATAAAAGTTATTTGGATTATATGCTAAAATATAAGGTGTTTTACTCATTAACCTTGCTTTGTATCACCTAGGCTCATATGCACCCAGGAAGAGCTTCAAAAATTGAAAACAGATAATGCTCAGGTAATCAAACGCTTTGGCTAGTAATAATATATTCTTGTGAATTATGATGGACTTCACACTCTAACTTGTTCTGACCTCTAAAATCGCAGGTGTGATTGGATCAGAACGATTATTTGAATTTGAATATCAGAAGTGATTCCATTGTTTAAGTGGATGCTTGGATTTTCCTTAAATCTAAGTTCTTCGTGGGCACTTAATAAGTTTGAGGTGTTAGGAGAAAGCAGAATTGTGACAAGTAGAACAACCATTCACTAGATATTGAGTACTTTGTTACTTTTAGGTTTTTTTCAGGTGATAAGAAATTTATCATAGTTGCTTGTTTTTTTTGGCAGCCGATTAGCTCCTTGTTAGTGCAGATTTGTTGTTCAAAATTATTTTTGTAAATGATTTTAGCATTATTTCCTGCTTGTAAATTATAGTGCATGTCATGAAACTTTCTGAACCTACAATTTTTTATTTATTTTGGATAATGAACCTACAATTTTCGTCTTTAGTACTACTAGACTAGACTAGATGCTATATTCTTGTATGGATAAAATGCTATTAGAATGTACTGCTTTATTTTTTAAAGGAAGAATTTCATACCTGTGTTTCTTTTTTGGCTTAAATATGCAAAACGTTCCTGTAAGTTCGCGTGTTTTTGCAATTCGTCCCTGTATCTTTTTTTGTTTCAAAAACATCCTTGTAAGTTGTTAACCGTTTGCAATTAGTCCCTCCCGTTAACTCCCGTTACAAAAACGTTGTGGTG
>Ga0228710_1008468_pt1 | contig 14723 bp, 9 predicted proteins | sample MedpolnodulmetaG_FD_177995 | JGI IMG/M metagenome (GOLD analysis project Ga0228710, IMG submission 177995) | Root nodule microbial communities from Medicago polymorpha collected in Santa Monica, California, United States - pink nodules | ecosystem: Host-associated > Plants > Roots > Nodule...
TTTTAAACTCATATTTTTTTTTTTTTTTTTTACAGTAAACACGTCTTCAATTTAATAAAAATAATTGCTATGATGTTTTAAGTACGGGTATTTTTATTATGTAGAATAGTTGGTGTTCCTTTATTTCATTAGACAAAATGTCTTGTTAGAGTTAAATCCTATTATTCATTAAGTCTGAATAGAAGATATTAACGATTAGATGAAGCTCTTGATATCTACTTTGCAGGGTATTAAAGGGAAAGTCTGATATGGTGATTGTTAAATAAAACATCAGTTTCTTATTAAATAAAAATAGTTTTGCAGCCATATTCTCTCTATTACGTTCTATTCTTTTATATTCTTCCTGTTATTCAAAACTAGAAAACTACAATGACTTGTGTTGAATAAGTCAGAAGATGCGAACAAGAGGTATAAACAGCCAACTATGCCTGAATGGCATAATAAGAAAAGCTCAGCAAAATCAGTATGCCTATTATTGAATGAAACTTAATTTTAATGAATAGATAAGAAAGTAATAGCAGATTGCAACAGGATAATACTAATTTGAGGAAATTTACTAATGATTTGAATCAGATGCTCTTAATGGATCAGATTCTGGACTACATTATAAGGTCTACAAACGTCAACTTTTCACTAATGTTTTGAATCAAAGGCAGCTCCAGTTTTAAGCTCAGGGGCCAAGTTTGAGGCACCCACGGCACGGGCAAGAGACATATTGATGTTTTCCCAACTTCTGAAAGTTCTAGGTACCATCTTATCAACATATAGTGTTCCATCTAGGTGATCGCACTCATGCTGTAAAATCCGAGCTTGCCAACCAGAAGCATTTATTTTGATTGGCTCACCATATCGATCAAAACCTTCAACCTCAACATCAAGGTACCGCTCTACCACAGTTTGAAATCCATGAACACTGCAAAATGTTATTGCAAATGAAGTTAGTGTAACCTGGACATATGTAGTTATGCACACATTATTGCCCCATAATAAATCACACAAAACTCACACATGCATATGGTTGGTTGTAATTTGATGATTTGGTTGTAATTGCTTCAAAATTGATCCCATCAAATTTTCCTTATAATGCCAAAGTAAGTCAGAAAAGAACCTGGTCTCATAAAATTTCAAGACATCACTAAAAAAAGGGCTAACAGTATACTATCAAGAATTTAGACTGACATTTTAAATATTCAATGAAGATATACACAATTCCAAAATATGAGCATGAAAAAACGGCTTGTCAGTTTTGAAATTGCGAGTATGGAAACAAAAAATGAAAAAGTTGTAAGAAAATTATTGCCACACCTCAAGCACCCTTCAAAAAAAAGAAAAGTCCTGTTGCTCTTGATCTTTAGCTTGGGATTCAGAATCAGAATCACCTGCGACAGTCAGGAGAAGTAGAGAACTATATTAATGTGTATTATTCAAGTAACAAATCTCATACAAAACTAAACTATAAAAATGTCCTTTCAATGGTATCTTTTTGTTCAAATATCTTATGGCCAAACATTACATACCAAAAGATCAAAAGGTCTTCTATCTATTATTTTGTTCACCTCGTCGGTGTAGTCACTAAGATTTTCTTTTGGTTCCTCCAAAACAATTATCTGCATACATAATAGACACAGATAAACATTATTTTTAGTACTACAACAAACAAACTATGCAACACAACACCAACACTTAGGGGGTGGGAATAGGCTAGGCTTTGCAAAGCCTGCCAAATTTATGAAGATTCAAAGGAAGAAGATGAGGAACATCTTCATCATATTTCTGAATTTTTTCATTTTTAATAAAAATATATTTTTAAAAATAAAATTATGTATTTTTTAATAAAAAAATGAGAAAAAAGATGTATATGTGCTTTTAAGAGAGATAAATGACCTAAACGGGAAACAATAAAGATAAAGGATCAAAGTGTTACAAATAAATAAGATTAAGGACCCTTAATGTAATCTTGCCTTAATTATTATATTTAAGTGTTCAATCTTAATTAATTTAATGTAATCTTGCCTTAATTATTATATTTAGGTGTTCAATCTTAATTAATTTACACTACAGGACTGGCTTAGAACAATTAAAATTTCACATCAAATTTCTTTCATCTGAATGTCCATAAATTTATCAGTTACATTCATAAAATTTCTCTTCTTTCCGTTTTGATTGTTCAATTTTGTCGTTCCAAACTGCCGCAGTTTTCAATTTTCGTGAGAATCGTCGTTCTTCGTTTGATTCCAAATATTGTGAGAATTGCCGTTATTTCTAGAACCACGTCAGGTATGGAGACTTAATTTTTCTTTTTGATTTGATTTTTCTTGGTTGTGAGGTAGTTAATTATAACAATTGATTAAGTCATCTGTTGTACTTTGAGGACTGCTAGCAAGTGTTGCCGCTGCGATGTTGTGGGAGTTTCCTAGCATTTTTTCGGTTGCTGTTGAAATGGTTATGTCATGAGGCTTTTGTTCTATTGTTTTGATTTAAAGGCTTTGACTGATAGTGAGGCAGGTCTATGCGTATTAGCATATTTTATTAGGTTGACTGCTTAAATAAAAAAAAGCAAGTCACGATACCGATACCTGATGCGGTTCTAGAAACAACGACAATTCTCACTATAATTGGAAATTGCGGCAGTTTGGAACGATAAAATTGAACAATCAAAATGGAAAGAAGAATGAAAAAGAAACAAGAATCGATCAACAGGGAAGAATAAAGAAGAAGAAATTTGAATGAAGGAGATATTTTTCCTCACGTTCGGGGTTCTGGAATGGAAGAAATTTTATGAATCTAAGTGATGAATTTAAGGGTATCCAAATGAAAGAAATTTGATGTAAATTTTATTTGTTATAAGTCTTATAGTGTAAATTAATTAAGATTGAACACCTTATAATATAATTAAATAAAAATTAAAAGTTACCTTATGATTAAGATTAACTCTTTTATTTTTAGAAAAAAATAACTCATTTATTTAACATTTAATATTGCCTATGTATATTACATTTTGATTGGTTGATATCATGAGAAGGTAATTACCATCTAAACAAGAGAGGTAATGTAGACCTCACCGTTCAAATATCATTTCTATTTTGTATATTGTTTTGTTATCTTTCTTAAAAAAATAAATGTATATCATCTAAAAACACATTTAAAAAGTCAAATGTATTTTATCATCCGCGGAGTAAAAATTAAATCTTAAAGAAGATTGTATTTCTTTTGCATTTAAAATGTCTCTAGTTTTTTTTTAAAGAAAAGTGCTTATAGCATATCATTAATAAGAGGTATATCAATACACTTGGGTATAACAAAATGGGACTAGTTGAGAAAGTGGCTTCCTTTGCTAATGCACGAGCAACACGTTTGATTGTCTCGGACAAAACTCTACCTGGAAGCTTGTAAACTGAGTTGAGAAAAGATCCCTACAAGCTGTGATAATATGGCTGAATTCCATAACATCAGTCTGTCTTGAATGAAAAGCGTCGACTGTTGTCTTAGAATCAACCACAAAATCCACGTTGTCAAATTGTATATCATGGATCCATTGCATCACTTGGAGCAGACATGTTACTTCACCGGTTGCAACTGGGAACATAGGAGAGAAGCTCATTGTCTTTGCCAAGACAAAAGCACCATGCTCATCTCGCAAACACATACCAATTCCCGTCCGATTATATTGTGCAGAAAAGGTAGCATCAATATTGCATTTGTATCGACCCGGCTGAGGTTTCTGCCACCGATTCTGGCCTGCTGTTGCTGCTCGTTCAGATTGCGCATCCACTGTATGAGACGCCACGCTGCAGTTCACATTGCTGTTCCGCATCAGTTGTTGTTGCGCTGTCCTGCTGTTCCATTCACAGGTTGCCAGCGAATCTGATCTGCTGTTCCTGTCAATCGAATTGGGCCTGCCACTGTATGTCCCTCCCGCGTGATTGTGTAACTACTGTCATGAGTCGTATGTGTGCTTGCTGTCCCGCTGTTTCTGTTAGCAATCTGCCAGTTCTCCACCAATTGACGTGCTCACTCTACAATTTGACCACATGATTCATTTTCATTCTTCCAAAACTTTAAGTTGCGATGCTTCCATAAACTCCACACAAGAGCGTTCTGATGACAGTTCCTGCAAAAGCATGCTGAACATCGTCCCAAAGACCGGACATACGCCATACCTGAACCGCAACTGGCCATTCAAAGAAAACATGTTCAAGGTTTTCTGCCATATGTCACAGCTCACACACGTTGTCAGGCATTGAACGCCTTTATCCTGTAACTGTACTCTAGTTGGTAAACAACCTCAACATATCCTCCACATCAGGTTCTTTAATTTCGGGGGTACTTTAAGACGCCATATTCCAGACAAATAACCCGAACATTGTAAGTGAGTAGTATCAATTAGATTCTCCACGCAAAGTCTGTACGCGCTCTTCACAGAATACATTCCATTCTTTTCCGCTCTTCACAGAAAACATTGAAAAAAAGTAACGTGTAAAGGCTTAGTAAATACATCAACCAGTTGTGATGAAGAAGGCACAGGGTGGAAGTGTATGATGCCTTGTTGAATCTTCTCTTGGATTATATGACAATCAATCTCAATATACCTAATTCTCTTGTGGAAGGTGGAGTTATGAACAAGATAAATAACAGAGACATTGTCACAATAAACTGCAGAAGGAGCATCAATGGAGCTGAGCCAAAACACTATATTCAGCCAGCTCCTGAAAACGATCTTGAGACTATGTTTTGCTTCTTAGATTTCAAAAATACCAAAGAACGAAGAAAATCATAATATCCGGTAATAGATTTTCTAGATTTGAGACAAGAAGCTAAATTCGAGTTAGCAAAACCAGAAAGTTGAGTGGAGCTGTGCAGGGGCAGATTTGAGGTAACGCAAAACACCAGTTGTAGTTTGAAAGTGAGTCAAGAGGCTTAGCAACGAGCTGAATCAATTGCTGAACTATGAATAAGATACCAGAACTTGTGGTGGTGAGGTATAGAAGCCTTCCAATCAAACAACGGTAAGCAGAAGCATCGGCATAGGGAGAGCTCCCCTCACTGCAGAGTTTATTAGACGGATTGTAGGGAGTGTCGGAAGTCCGAGAGGCAAGTAAACCACTGTCCTCAAGGAGTTCTAATGTGCACTTGCGTTAGTTAAGTGAAATACCTTATTTTTAGAGCAAGCTACCTCTAGACTATCCAAAAATCATAAGGAACAAAGGTTTTTTATTCTGAATTTACTGTCCAGCAGTGCTTTAACAGAAACAATTTCTGCATGTGCATGCAGTGATGGACTATTAATAGTTGTAGTTATTTTTTGAAGACATATCCCGTATATTTTTGAAAGATTTTATGATTCGTCTAATAAACTCTGCAGTTGGTTTCCCTTGTTTATATAATAATGTTAATGACATGTTCCTATCAATCTCCAACAAGGATTCAAAGTTTCAACTAATGTTAATATCGATGTTTTGTAATAATTTAATTTCACTTAAGTTAAATATGTTGTGACTTGTGAGTATGTAATGTCCTGCATTGAATATCATTCATTAATATTCAAAGAACTTCAGCCACTGAAGAAACAATTAAATTTGCTTGCATTGATGCTCTCCAATTTGAGAAAAGCTAAGCAAAATAAATATCCTTACAATTGAAACATATATTTAATGAATTGATCATAAAGTAATAGCTGATTGCAGTAACATATTGCACCAGAATAATACTAAAAAATTGAAGAAATTTACTAATTCCCATACTGATACCATTTCTAACTTAATGAATCAGATCCACATTATAAGGTCTACAAATGTCAACTTTTTACTAATGTTGTGCTTATGAAACTTGTTTTGAATCAGAGGCAGCTCCAGTTTTAAGCTCGGGGGCCAAGTTTGGGGCACCCATGGGCAAGAGACATATTACAGTTTTTTCTGAAAGTTCTAGGTACCATCTTATCAACGTATAGTGTTCCATCTAGGTGATCAGACTCATGCTGTAAAACCCGAACCTGCCAACCAGATGCTTTCCTTTTGATTGGCTCACCATATCGATCAAAACCTTCAACCTCAACAACAAGGTACCGCTCTACCACAACACGAAATCCTTCAACACTGCAAAATGTTATTGCAGATGATGTTAATGTAACCTGGACATGTGTAGTTATGCACACATTATTGACACATAAATCAGACAAATATAGAGTTAGCCAGAATTACCACTTTTTCAAAATTACGACAACATTAAAAAGGATATTACCTACACCGATAAACAATCAGACAAATTCAATTAAATCCAATCAGGATGGAGGAAAAACTCACTCAAGCAACGGCAGATTTACAATAAGAGGCCTGGATAATGATAATAAGAGATTCGATTGTTTTGTTACACATGCTGAATGCCCCCTTTGGTGAACTGAACCCATACTTCTTAGAATTTGAACTAGGTCTAGCCAAACTCTACAAAACCGGTTTATAAAGTGAGGGATACATCCCACTTATAAACACTTTTTTGGGCCATATCGCATGGAATGCGAGACTCACAAAAAATATCAATGGCACTTCAACATCGACAAAAAGAAAAATTAGTATTGCTTAAATTAAAAGCTCAAACCTACACAAAAAGTAATGGATATTGGATCTCACTATTTTTTTTAAAGGCGTAGACAAGAAAAACTAACAGAAATTCATACCAGAAGTTAAAATAGGTTGAGTAAATTGAACTTAAACATAGTCCAGCTGAGTAAACTTTGGCAACCCTTATTTTATTATGAAAACATCCGTGCAAATCCAAACAACCATGTTATGAAACAAACATCAGCAATTCTATGGTGTTGGTTACATGGATGCACCGGTTGATGAGTCCTTGTAAGTGAAAGACAATAAGGACTTTACTACTTTTAGCCTATAGGCAAAATGATAACTTAAATCATATCAACACTGAAGAAATTGTTCATGTGGAATAATTTGTTTGATGATCCAATAATAAATTAACACTTGTATTCACATGTTTGCGCTGTTGACTTTCGGTAAATTATTTTTAAAAAAAAAAATCTTACAAATGTGCAATTTTCTAAAAATTAGTTGGGGTTAGAAATTCTTCACGGGTATGGATCAGAAATATTTCCGGTGGTGCAAGCCATGACAGAAGGTGAAAGTAATATTCACTTTTAGTTCATTGTGGTGCAAGCCATGGCAGAAGGTGAAAGTAATATTCACTTTTAGTTCATTGGGGCAATAAGTAATATAAATTTTAATCGATACTAGAACTTATCTTTACAAAACTAGTAGTGGGGTGAGAATCAAAACATGATAGATAAATTTCTTGGTAATTAGCATTTTCTCTCATTGTATGTGATTTAGTGCCTCCAAGACTACATTCCAGAATATTTTGATAGAAAATATGTCCAATCCAATAATAATAGATCAATACTACTTGTGATTCATGACATTCATGCAAGAATCAAATATTTTTGCAGGGCCGTTCTGTTAATCTGCATGTGCATGCAGTGATGCATTATATAGATTTTATGATTCGTAGAATATAACAGTTGGTTTCATAATTTCCATAGTTTATATAATCATGTCAATGACACATCCCTGTCAATCTCCAACAAGAATTCAAAGTTCAAATTAATGTAAATATCTATGTATTGTACAATTCCAATTAAGGTAAATATGCCGTGAGTGTGTAATGTACTGCATTCAATGCACACTTCAGCTGTTCAAGTGGGGAACATATCCTTCATTAATATTCAAGGAACTTAAATCATTGAAGAAGCAATTAACTCTCCAATTTGAGAAAAGCTAAGCAAAATCAATACCCCTATTATTGAAACATATATTCAATGAATTGATCATAAAGTAAGAGCAGATTGCAGTAACAACTTGCACAAGGATAATACTAAAACTTTGAGGAAATTTACTAATTCTCAAAATGACACCATTTCTAACTTAATGGATCAGATTCTGGACTACATCATAAGGTCAAAAAATGTAAATTTTTCACTAATGTTGTGTATATGAAACTAGTTTTGAATCAGAGGCTGTCCCAGTTTTACGCTCGGGGGCCAAGTTTGGGGCACCCATGGGCAAGAGGCAGATCCACGTTTTTCCAACTTCTGAAAGTTCTAGGTACCATCTTATCGACATATAGTGCTCCATCTAGGTGATCACACTCATGCTGTAAAATTCGAGCCTGCCAACCAGAAGCATTTATTTTGATTGGCTCACCATATCGATCAAAACCTGTAACCTCAACATCAAGGTATCGCTCTACCACAGCTTGAAATCGATCAACACTGCAAAATGTTATTGCAGGTGATGTTAATGTAACTAGGATATATGTAGTTCTGCAAACATTATTGCCACATAAATCACAAAAATATGGAGCAAGCCAGAATTACCATATTTTTAAAATTTTGACAATGTTAAAAACAATATTACATAACTGATAACAAATACAACAAGTTCAATTAAACCTAATCAGGTTAGAGGGAAATCTCTTACAAACATGGCATATTTACAATCAGAGGACTCAATAATGATAATAAGAGATTCAATTGTTTTGTTACACACGCTGCTTGCCCTCTTTGGTGAACTGCACCCATGTTTGTACATTCTACTTAGAATTTGGATTGGAGCTAACTCAACCCATTACAAAACCGGTTTATAAGGTGATGAACGCATCCCACTTATGAACACTTTTTGGGCCATATCACATTGATTGTGGAACTCACAACAATACTCATGGCAACTTCAATATCGACAAAAGAAAATAAAACAAAGCTCAACCTCCGCAAAAGGTAATGGATGTTCGATCTCGTTTTTGTTTAAAAAAAGGACAAGAAAAGCCAAGAGAAGTTCATACCAGATGTTAAAACTAAGACATACATAGGTTGAGTAAATTGAACTTAAGCATAGTCCACCTGAGTATACTCAGGTAACCCTTATGTTGTGAAAAAATCCATGTGAAAGCAAACAACCATGTTTTGAAATAAAAATAAGCAATTCTGCTATGCATTGGGTTACATGGATGCCAACTTAGATGTATCATCAGTTGAGGAGTCCTTGTAAGTAAAAGAGAATAAAGACTTTGCTACTTTTTAGCTTTTAGACAAAATAATAACTTAAATCACATCAACACTGAAGAATTCGTTCATTTGGAATCACACACACATGCATAAATATACATGTTAAGAGAAATCATTTTATGATTTGGTTGCAATTGCTTCAAAATTGATCCTATCAAATTTTCCTTATAATGCTAAAATCGGTCAGAAGCCAACTCCACTTAGTGGGATAAGGCTTGGTTGTTGTTGTTGCTAAAGTAAGTCAGAAAAGAACTTGGTCTCTTGAAATTTTAAGCCATCACTAAAGAAAGGGCTAACAGTGTACCATCAAGAATTTAGACTGACATTTTAAATATTAAACCAAGATTTGCGCATTCCTAAATATGACCATGAACAAATGGCATGTCAGTTTTGAAATTGCAAGTACAGCAACAGAAAATGAAAAAGTTGTTAGTAAATTATTGTCACACCTCAAGCACCCTTCAAAAAAGAAGGCAGTCCTGTTGCTCTTGTTCTTTAATTTGGGATTCAGAATCACCTGCATCAGTCAAGAGATCTACTGAATGAATGTTATTACTCAAGTAATATATCTCATGTACAAAACAATACTATGAATTTAATTTCAATAAATGAATGAACGATAGCTTCTTTTTTATGATGAACAAATGATAGCTTTTGAACATGCACTATTTGTCAAACACAATTAGCTACTTCTTAGAGAGTAAAAGACTAAAAGGCCCTTGAAATTGGACCGAGTAGCTGCATCCAGGTTTTGATCTCACCCCTCTGGTTTACAATAACTTGCATCTTATTGACTGCAACGCTATTCATAGCTAACTTCAAATTTCAAATCAGTGCTTGTATTTAATGTATATGCTCACTTTCCAATGCCAGTTCAGAAGAAACAATGAACTACTACTAGTTAATTTTACTAATTTGAGTGAGGAAAATATTTTCTAATCCTATATAGGGTGTCTCTCTCACTGATGGAGAGTCACAAATTGTAACAATTAAGCAATAGCAATTAATTGTAGTATAATGTGATGTAATCAAGTAATTATTAGATTTTTTTTTTTAAAGAAATAATTAATTCTTATATCTTCCAAATGACTCCAAGCTGTGGAAAGCTTGTTCTTTCAGCCAATATACCACTGATATATCAGTTAAAATAGTCCAATTCATGATTCCAGAATCTTTTGTATTATTTATCATATGATTTTTAGCTTGCATTGCATACCCCAGGTTACTTGGTGATCCACAAAGGCAGTTTCTCAATATTCATTCACAAGTAACATAACAAAAGAAGCTATCATTCATTCACTGATTCACATATCATATATGGAAACATACATACCAAAAGATCAAAAGGTCTTCTGTCTTGTGCTTTGGTCTCCTCCTCTGTGTTGTAACTAATATATTCTTCTTTATCCTCCAAAACTATTATCTGCATACATAAAATCAAAACACAGGAAAAACATGCTTAAGTCCAACAACATCAACCTATGTAAAACTGACACAGCGGGACTTCACATTAAAGGTGGGTGGTGTTCGACATGTGTTTGTGTCTGTTCTAGTCTAGAACACAGTCCTAGGATTCAGCGCCTAATGAGTGAGTGGTTACCTATGATTTATGGAAATGTGTGTAGAATATGCCTTTGCCCTAAATGTTAAGTCTCCTTTTATAGTGCTCCCCCTGCTAGGGTTTTCTAAAATTCCTGGGCTTCTCCAATCATTGTCAGACCCAATCCTAAATAGGGTGTGCATCCCATCAGATATTCTGTCTTTAGTTAGCAATGAGGATGACGAACAGAGTGGCGGTAGGTGGCACGTGGGGTATGGATAAATTACTCTACTAACTAATGACACTACGGTACCCTGGTCGGCCATGTTAGCGCTCTCCTATGGACAACTGTCCTGGTCAGCCGTAATAGACTTTCTTGACTAGGTTGTGGATTCCTCTAGTCAATCGTTCTTTGAATTTGTGGTTGGGTGTAACACAACTCCACAGAACAGGCTTGTAAGGTGAGCATTGTCCCAGTTATAAACACATGTCATCTCTCATTCAATATGGGACTCTTTTAACACACTCACTTACGCCCGGCACTATTGAGCTTGGTGCGTGAATATAAATGGTGGGTGGCTCGATAGCGAAACTTGATGGCAAAGTGGTCCAAACGATCTTGGAGGAGTCTCTAATACCATCTTACAAAATCTGCTTGTGAAGTGAGGACTACTCCCACTGATAAACACTTGCTGTGCCATCTCTCATCAAATGCGGGACTCTTACGGTTGTCCCAGACCCCATTGTCTTGTCTTTGAGGCACCGACCTCAAAGTACCTAACAAAGTCCAATAGGGTCAAGATTACCTCCATTAGGAAAAAAAATACTTGGGAAAACAATGTAAAGATCAGTCAAGATCTCCACATTATAGTTTTGTTTTAAAGGAGAGAGTTCATTTCGTGTCCAACATGATACTAACAAAAGTTACAAAACACATGTAGTTAAAGTCGATTACTCCATTTTTTAAAATTAAGTGTTGACATATAAGCTATGAAGCACTAACACAAACACAGGACATGAAACAGACACTAGTAGTATCACTTATAATAATGTGGGAAAAATGACATAACTCAGTGTAATTAAATGTGTCGGTGACGATTACAACAACAAGGAAAAGCACATTTTTGATTCATACCCTTAAGGAGATACCAATTTGTGGGGCAGCAACACCAACTCCAGGGGCATTTCTCATGACAAAAATCATTTCATCGATAATATTCTGAATCTTGTCTGATTTAATCTCACTGTGATCAACCTCACGTGCAGGCTCATGAAGAACTGGATCACCTGCTTTTACAATGTAGGGAAATTTATTCACAGTTTTCCTTAGTAATGATGTTTCTGAAGAAGAAGGTGATGATAATGTTGAACCGAACTTCCAAAATTTGGTATTCGATAGTTGAATTTTGTTGTTACAACTAGAAGATGAAGATGATACGACACCGTTTGAGACCACCGGCTTCGGAAAAGCACGTAAACGCCACACCAGCCGCCGCGCTGCTTCCATGTTCGGTTCAGAAAAGTTGACTCAATTCAAAACCAGTACTTCATATTTGACCCGAACCGGACCAATTTTTCAATATTTTAGTTCTTTTTTTTTGTTCAAGATCTTTTATCTTCTTTTCACACGTGGGAAAAAAATTACTAGAGTTATCTTAAATTAAACTTTGAGAGGACGAGTGTAATTTTGCATTTTTTTTTCAAAGCTTAATTTCTGCGTCATGAGTTTAGCTTAGTTGGTATGAACAATACATAATATATGGGTTCGGGGTTCAAACTCTGGTCACAACAAAAAAACCTAACTTTTGCATTGAAGTTATCAAAATATATTATCATTTTAGACTGATATTTCATTTGGTCCTTAGTACTCCTTCCGTCTCATATCAAGTGACACAGTTGACTCCGTCATAGATACCAATGCATATGTTTTATCTTTAAATATCTATTAGATAAAATTATGAAAATTTAATTAATATTTTGATAATATTCATCGAGATAGATTCAACAGCAGCATATATGATATTATTTATTTTTGTATATTAATAGAAAAATATGGTTCATGTCAATAATGCACATTGTTAAATAGATCATCTAATATGGGACGGAGAAAGTATAAAAAAAAACCAAATCAAGATAGTGATTAATTGTTACAACTTTTTGAATGTTTTACAAATATACTCTCATAGAAATTTGGAAAGTATTATGTATATCCACTTATATTAAAAAGACAGATTTAAATTAGGGTTCAAAAAATCTTTTACACAATAAATACACATTAAAATTGCAACTTTTACTTATAAATAGTATGAATGATATTTTTAAATTATGTTAGGGATCGGAAGGAGTGTAAAAAAAATACCATATCATTATAAAATATATATTATTTAATTATTATTTTTGTAGTGATTATGAGTTCAAATCTGTTTTTTTTTCTTTTTGAAGGTGATGATTCTAATCATGGTAATGAGATAAATAAGTTGATTCAAATCATGGTACTATATTTGTATTACTATAGCATTCTAGCATTTGGAATTCGAATCAAGAGTTACCATGATTCGAATCATGCTAGCTTTTTCAGTCTCGTATGTTGCACCCTGGATAGCTTGATTTAGGAGTGGTAAAAATACTCATGCCCACGGGTATCCGTTGGTAAAATCCGTCACGGGCACGGATAGGTATTTGATTATCCATCATTATATGGATACGGATACGGATTTGATTGTACTTATACCCACGAGTACCTATACTCGATAATAAATTAAGTAAATTATTAAAATATGTTTATATATCTTATCTTATTACTTAAAGTTGCTACCTTATTGAAGGAAATTTACCGCCCATCTAATATTCTTCATTAATAACCTATTTTTATTTTTGATTTTTTTAATTCATCTTATTAAGTTCACCATTTCTACTCATTCATATCATAAAACATATCACATGGATTATGTAAGAATCATGAATTTTCTATGGATTATGTATGATTTATGAAATTTTGAATAGATTATGTATGGATGTTTAAAAGTTGAAGTTTTTTGTAATTAAAAAAAGTTATTATTCGTACAAATAAATAAATAAATTGAAAAATTCATGGATACCCATGAATACTCATGGATACCTCAATACCCGCGGGTACCTATATAATGGGTACCCATGAGGTACGGGACGGACACGAGTATCATATTTATTCAACGAGGCGGAGACGAGTATCATGCTATCTGTACGTACGCATGGGTACCCATTGACATCCCTAACTTGATTTCAATATTAAAAAGGTCATATAGGATGATTCAATTCATGCCTTTTTATAAATATAAAAAACACATTTGCAAAATCATTTTCTGTCAAAAAAAATTTGCAAAATCATTTCATAACGAATTGAAAAACAAGGGATTTCGAGTTAAGAGTGTACTGTGAGCAATTTTGGGTTGGAGAACACATTGTAAACACCTTGGACAATTAGAAATCAATAGGGAAAGGATTGAAGTTTTTTCTATTGAATAATATAGTGAAAATCATTGAGGAATGATTGGAAAGAGGAGAAATTAGGGATTGTTCAACTTGAGCAATTGGGCTAACTTCTTATGATCATTTATAATTTCTTATAAAGAATTATTGAATCAATTATTGAATCAAAGAATTGTTTCTCCCACTTATGTAGATTATCTTTTTTGAGCCGAGCTGCTTAACAAACAACGATGTTCAAAAACAAACAACGATGTTATCCCTCAAATCTCTATCTTTGTTCTATGATTTGATAGTTTAAAAATTCCATTTGCACTAAGATTCTAGATTTGTTCTTGGTTGAAACTTTAATTTTTGGATCATTTAATTTAATTGTCATTGTCATTGTTATTTGTTCAATTTTTCTTGTTGAATCTTTATGCATGTTCACAAAATAATTGTTCTGGTTTTGTCCATGCCACTATGATCCATGTCGCTTTCACGATACTATTCGACCTCGTGCACAAAGTAACAAATGATCAAGAGATGAGAAAATTATATATTAAACGATATTGTATATATTCTAAAATCTTTTTTTACATACTTAAGCATTTGTATTATGTATCACACACGTTTACATATATGTCTAAAATACTATATTAATAGAAT
>Ga0228710_1008469_pt1 | contig 14722 bp, 16 predicted proteins | sample MedpolnodulmetaG_FD_177995 | JGI IMG/M metagenome (GOLD analysis project Ga0228710, IMG submission 177995) | Root nodule microbial communities from Medicago polymorpha collected in Santa Monica, California, United States - pink nodules | ecosystem: Host-associated > Plants > Roots > Nodule...
AATCCGGCGGATGTGTTTACCAAGTCATTGCCTAGATCAAGGTTCAAGCATTGCTTGGACTTGATCAAATTTGTTGAAGAGTAATTCCCTTTTGGAGAGAGCAGCATGGTGGTTGATGGTTAAACTGGCATCATCACCAATTAGAAGTCAAGGTGGAGAATGTTGTATATTGGCTTCAAATTGAGAATTCAGGAAACCCTGAAATCGTGTCACGATTCTGGGCATCGTGACAAGATTGGATTGGCAGAGAGGTTGGTTCTTGAGATGGAAAATCGTGACACGATTTGGGAAATCGTGACGCGATTCAACAACTTCCTCACCAAGTTTGCCTGAAAGGGACTGGTCACAACAGTTGTTCAGAGGCAATCGCGGCACGATTGGTCAAAATCGTGACACGATTTTGGACTGTTGTGACTAGTATTTAAGTGGATTCTGCAGCATTTTGAAGGAGAGCTGAAGCTAGAGGCCTAGGGTTCACAAAGGGGGGAACTTGAGGGTTGAGTATCTTTGTAAGGAGGGTCTCTAGGGTTGGGATAAACATTGTAATCACCTTGGGTAGTGAGATTAAATCATTGGAAGGATCTAAAGCTTCCTTTGTGTATTCTCTAGTAAGATTCATATGAGAGTGGTGAGGGAAACAAATGGTAGAGATTAGGGAAAAGGCTGATTTTTTGTAACCTCTTGTAACATCTTCTCATAGTGGATTGGAGAGCTGCATTCTCCCCCAGAGTAGGTCATATTGGACCGAACTGGATTACCATCTTGTGTGTGTTTGTTTATTTCTTTTTTAAGCTTGCTTATCTCTATGTTTGGTTAGTGTTTGTGTCATTGTTTTAGCTCTTGTGTGTGTTGTTGCTTGAAGACACTTAGACCTAGGATTACCACTATTTTTTGCTCCACCCATCTTTGTTTTTCGTTGGTGTGATTCCAATCAAGGTTGATTTCACAACAGTTTCAAAAGGTGATAATAGTCCCAATACCTCAAACTCCAAATATTAGAGCCATTCAAGGATATATGGAAGACATGTTGAATCTAGAATTGAAAGAAGAAAGTGAAGAGGGAAGAGCACAACGATTGCGGTTGTCTTTGAACGAAAATAAGCAAGTTCTTTTGATAGTTGATGATATATGGAAGAAAATTAATTTAAGGGATTTAGGGATTGTCTGGAACGATCATGGCAATGGGACTTTGAAGGTCATTATAACCACTCGTGATGAGGGTATATGTGCTTCAATGGGCTGTCAAAAGAAGGTCAAACTCAAACATTTATCCGAGATGGAATCTTGGGATCTCTTCAAAACTTCTGCTGAAATTGATGAAAATTTCTCAAAATCATTGGATGATGTGCCAATGAATATATCCAGAGAATGCAAAGGACTTCCCATAGCGATTAAAGCAGTGGGTTCTTCCTTGAAAGGAAAAATCCAATGTCCAATGGAAGGATGCATTTGACAAATTGATTCATCCTAATGAAGTTGTTGATGAGATTGAAGGAGTGGGAGCTGATTTAAATTGTTTGAAACTAAGCTATGATTATTTGCCCAGCAGAAGAGAAAAATAGATCTTCTTAATGTGGTGTTCTATATTTCCAGAAGACTCACATATCCAAACAGAAGGGGTGATCAGATACACAGTCGAACTTGGGCTTTTATCCCTAATGGGTGATAATAGACAACGCTTACTATTATTATTGCCTCCGTCAATGCAGTTGCTGACAAATCTTCGAACCCTGCGCTTAGCCGGTTGGGAGTTATAGGACATTTCTTTCATATCAAGCTTAACAAGACTTGAGATACTTGACTTCAGGGGTTCTCGTCTGAGTGAACTTCCTAAGGATATAGGAAAACTCAAAAGATTGAAGCTGCTTGATTTGATGCACTGTAGTATTCTTCAAGAAAACTATAACGGAGCAATAGGGAAATGCACAGAATTGGAAGAGTTATACACTACAGTATGGTGTGCACTAGAGTGCTATTCTCATATACTTGAAGATATTTATTACTCATCCAAAGGTGCAGAGGTTTTGTGTATCTTTGAATGAGGGTTCATTTAGGAGACCTGAGCGGACACCCCAATTAGCGGTACATGATTTTGATATCTCCAAGTTGAGGGCATCTGAAAGGAATCTTTTTCAACTAAGTGAAAGTGTGAGAATGAAACGTGTTTATGGAGGATGTAAAAACATCGTCCCTGACATGGTTGGAGTTGTAGGAGTCATGAATAGTTTGACTTTTCTCTCTCTTGAACATTGCCAAGAGATAGAATACATATTCGATGCTACGTCTGTTTTCGGGGTAGATCTGTTGGTTCCTAAGTTTGCTGAGTTACATCTGAAATCATTGGAAAACTTGAAAGAACTATGTCGAGGCTCACCTCTACAAGTGCTACACTTTTTTGAAAAAATATCTATTCTTGTAATAAGTAAGTGTTGGCAATTGAAGAATCTATTTCCACCTGAATGTCAATTGAGAAATCTCACAAGACTCATAATAAAAGATTTCAATGGTGGTCAAACACTCTTCTCAATGTCTGTTGCTCAAAGTATGGAGCTGTTAGAAGGTTTGAATGTTAAGAGCTCCCATGAATTGAAGAATATAATTGGTAGTGAAGAAGATGATAGGTCTAATACAGACAATTAAATAGTTTCTGCGTCTCCCGTAAGGAGTTCAAAGTCTGTTCTGTTTCCTAGATTAACGCATCTTACCATTTCATGGTGCATACAATTAGAGTCGACATTCCCAATCTGCTGTGTTGAAGGATTTTCAGAACTAGATGTGATAAAAATATCCCATGCTCCCCAATTGAAACATCTATTTGGTGAATGGGATCAACAAAATCATTCATCTCACCAATGGCAGAACGTGCGTCCTAATTTGAAACATATTTCACTCGTCAATCTTGAAAATCTCATTGGGTTATGTCTCGAAGATAATCGCTTAAAGTTGCCATCTTTGTCAGAGCCAACTGTGACTAACTGTCCAAAGTTGAGTGCATCATGGATTGCTATGATGATTGGCAGTGAGGAGAAAGAAGTATGTAGTACTCTTTTTGATATGCAAAATTTGTTTTAATTGATTTTCATATATTTGTCTGAATGCTGGTAAATTTAACCTCACCCCTTATCCCCCCTTTTCTAACAAGGTTGTGATGCTTTATTTATTTGCGTTGTGTAATTTACTATTCTTACCATCCCGTTCTTTTTTCAGAAAGGTGTCCCAATAAAGAATTTGGTCTTGGATGGTATTTCTGAATTGAGCCTCATATCAAGGGTGAGTCATGATCCTGGAAAGGTTATGAACTTTCAATATCTTGAGAAATTAAACGTGGGTCAATGTGAAAACTTGAAATCTCTATTCTGCATGAAGGCACATAGAAGTCTGCCACAGTTGAAAGACCTTGCTATATATGAATGCCATGAATTGGAAGAAATAATTGCAGGAAATGGAGAGCTTGTGCAGATTTCGAATTCTGAAGTGTATTTTCCAAAGCTAACAACGATAGAGGTCTATAATTGCGACAAGTTGAGAAGCCTTTTCTCTGTTGTTGTGGTTAGAATGCTTCCACAGTTGAGATACCTTTGCATATCTAATGCTACTCAACTAGAATAAATAATTGCAGAAAATGGAGAGCTTGTGCAGCTTTCCAATTCTGAAGTTTGTTTTCCAAAGCTAGAAAGAATAGAGGTCAGTTTTTGCCACAACTTGAGAAGCCTTTTCTCTGTTGCTATGGTTAGAATGCTTCCACAGTTGAGTGCACTTGTCATATCAAATGCTACTCAACTAGAAGAAGTTTTTAGTCATGTTAGTGGAGACGACTCTATCAATGTATCAGAAATTATGCTTCCAAACTTGAGCACTATGTATCTGCGATTTCTACCAAGCTTTATTGATATCTGCAAGGATTTGAAGTCAAAGGCAGAGAAACTTGAAAGAACCGGAATAATTGATTGTCCTAAGGTTACATCAAGTTTGAGAGAAATGCAGGTGACTTCTCTTTCCTACCTACCAGGAGTACTGACACAAACCATCTACCATTATTTTGCTTTTTTTTTCCCCTACAGGTTTTGAAAAACATAATAATTGCAAACAAACAACATTTGCATGATGAGAACTTTATGGCTATATAATTCATGATAGGGAAGATATGACTTGAGTAAAATAATATTGTCATTGTGAACAATGAAGTTGAATAATGTGATCTTTGAAGAGTGTTCAATATGCTTCTGTTTGGTGTGATGTGTGTTCAATGCTGCAGAAAATTTATTTTGGGATTTTTTTTATCTGTGAATAGATTACCACACTTACGATTGTGTTGGAACTCAGAAAATCAGCATATATAGTTTTTTGTTGCACGTTTCAATAAAAAGTTCAAATAAGTTTTTTGATCATACTAGTTTGAAAGTAGTTCCTCTCCTCACTATAATTTTGAATTTGTTGGTGATGGTGCAGGAAGATGTAATCTTTTATGACACAGATGATGATGAAGGTGTATTCTTTGATTCCTCAGATGACGAGGAATGTGTATTCTTTGATTCCTCAGATCGGTTATCTGAAGAGTGGCTCCAAAAATGTAAGAACAATTTTCATCATTTAGAGCTTCCTTAGCCCATAAACCCAGCTTTTTTTGTATGCTAGCTTCCTTAGAGCAAGTATGAAGTTCAAGATGCAGATCGATGATGTTCAACATTTAGATACAGCTAATGATACAATTTCATATTTAATTTTTCAGTGCAGAGGACATGATTTGTTTTAAACCAATTATACTCCCACTCAGCTGCATATTGTTTTAAATTATTATAATTTGTTGATAATCGGATGAATCATCTATGTGTCATGTGCTTCTAAAGTGGATATTGATACAATTATGGACTTTTGGCTATGTTTCTGTCCAAAATTAGATGTTGATATTCATACAATTATGAATTTTTTACTTTGTTTTTGATAGATTTAGATGTTGTCCAAAATTAGGTACAGGCAGTTTCACCAGGGTCATTTGCGCCTCAAGCTCAGTACAGAAACGCTTGGGCACAATAATGTCAGAAGCCCAGAGTCAATTGCGCCTGAAGCGCTAGAAAATACCACTTGGGTGCGACATTGCAGTAGTCCTAGAGTTATTTGCATTCCAAGCACTATGACGAATGCTTAGGCACAGAAAGGGCAGTAAACCCAGAGTCGTTTGCGCCTGAAGCGCCGTAAAGGTACGCTTGGGAGCTAGACAAAGCAGTAGCACCAGTCACATATTTTTAGCTTTAGCCGTTTAAAAAGAAATTGCACTCCAAAGCGCTGAAAAGTATGCTCAGTTGCAGAAAAGGCAGAGGACGGAGGGTCCTTACCGCCCCAGGCGTCATATTGATGCACTTTGGCGAGAAGACAGATTCTCAACATTTTGATTGATATTTTCTTTTGACCTTTCTTTCATCTCTTCCCCACTCACATTCTCTCCATTTGAGGTTAATTAATTGTAACTTACATTGTTCCTAAGTAATCTGAGTTTTGGTGTTATTTGTTACAGTGAGTAGCATAATTTTTGAAATGAATGGTTGATTGTGATGAATAGCATAATTGAGTCATGACATCCCAACCAAGGTCATGAAACTTTCACGGTTGCAATAATTACCAACCCAATGATCTATTCTTTCTGATAGGGTCATGACATTTACACCAATAGTCTTTGAACATCATTTATCGTCAAGTGTCGTAACAATCAAACATCTATGTTATTTGTACAACATTTTTGACACAACTTATAGAACAATTAAATATATACAAAGAAATGATCACAAAAGAACACCAAAACAACAGAGAGAGAGTAAAAACACTGAGAGTATGAGAGATAATTGTTGTTCAAATATCATTTCTCAACATTTAATTGGACGAGTTGTGTGCATCGTTAATCAATTATCCTTATCTAAATCGACCACACGACATTTTATCACTTCTAAAAGAGCATTGCTATGCATAGTGAACGTGACATGATCACGAAGGCAAAGTACAATTTAACCAATAAAAAACCAAAGCTTTGGGGAATTCACGGGCAGTTGCTGAAAAATCGAAGTAAACACAAGCAATAACAACAATAGCAGCACCTAGATCTAATCTAGGAATCAAAGTGAAAAGCACAAAACCACAAGCAAAAGATAAAGAGAGAAGAGAAATAAACACATCAAAGATTGTTGACACAGTTCGATCCAACTTGACCTACTCTGGGGGAGAGATTGATCTCTCCAATCCACTATCAAAAAGTTCTTACAAAGTGATACAAATGGGTTACAAGAAATTAGCTTAAACAAGTTCACAAAGAACAAACCTAATTTCTACCATTTCCCCAATCTCACAAATGAACAAGACACTCAATGATTTTCACTCACCCAAGGTGTTTACAATGTTTCCCAACCCAAGAGAACTCTAATCAAAACCCTCGACCCTAAAGTTACCTCCTTTGATTTCCCAAGTTTTTCTCTCTTGAAGCTCTCTTCTCTCTCTCCTTCAAAAATGAATTGAAACACTTAAATAGTACACAGTGACAGACAAAATCGCGTCGCGCCTGTGAAAATCACGCCACGGTTGAAGTGTACGACCCAAGGTACGACAACCTTATCCAAAAATCGCGTCACGCCTGCACAAATCGCGCCACGATTTTGCCTTCAGCAGAAACCAAACATTCTGCCAACAAAATTGCGGCACGCGACCCAAAATCGTGTCACGATTTTGGCATTTCACAGCATCACAATTTGAAGTCAAATTTCAACAATTTTATTTAAAAAAGTTAATCCAATAAACAACGACCAAAGCTAACATATTTTTTTATTGAATCCTTGTTTTTTTGATAGAGTTTGCCTTTAGAGGAACTTCCGCTCGTCTTTTTGTCTTTGGAGGAACTTCCACTCATAATTATGTGATTCTTAAAAAGGAAACAAAATTAACAAACAAATTGTATATGGTAAATTAGAGGATGAGATAGAGCACGAATTTATACAATTGAGATAAAGCATGGTAATTTCTTGTAAAATTCTTTCGTTTTGTCTTCGAGGTGGCATTTAACGATGGTGGTTCAACAAACTATTTGGTGAAGATTGTGGTGGTGAGAGGTAATTTTGTTGGTGTTGAAAATTTGTTAACCGAGAGTTTTCTTCACTTCCAAAAAAAAATTGACGGTGTTAGTTTCGCGAACAAAATGGCCGCAAAGTGAGGTTTTACAAAGGCAACTATAGCACTATAAATGATTTATTTAAAATTGTACATGTTTGATCAATAATTATTAATTCCAGATTGGGAAGCAATTAAAATAGCACTAAAATTTTTGAATGCGAAATCATGACAGTGTCATTCCAGAATTTTTTTTTTTTTTTTTTAAGAAGCCTGTCATTCCAGATTTAATGAAGGATAATTACTACCTTTTCAGGGCACGTAAGATTAATGAAGTCCAGATATTCCTTGTTTATGGTGTGATCGAACAATCGATCAGGACTTGCTACACTCAACAAATCTCTACAGTCAAGTGGTCGTTGTGTTTTTTATTAAGATCGTGATTAAAATTTTGAATTTTATAAATTATTAAACAAAAAATTAAGTCTGTTTTTTCTGGACTATCTTATTAAGTATATGTTTGGTCGAGCTTTTAAATCTTTACGCGTAAGTTTTCAAGTGTCCATCATCAATGCAATTTTTAGCTTGAAACACAAAAGCTCGAAATTGAAGCATCTAGATTTGTGCATCTGAGAGCTATGAACGCATAACCTAACATAGCATAAGTCGAATGGCTATTAATGCTGCGACTGTGTGATTGCGGAAAAAGGTCACCGCATAAAATCAAATTTCGTGATCACCATGCAAGAATCTACTAATGTGGATGGTCAAATTTTGTTTGCCAAGACCAATATTTCTGGGAAGATTGCTTTTCTGACTTCAAAAACATCATATTGACACAAGAAAATTACGTTAAAGCCCCCAACGGTAGTTAACAACTGCTGGGGAAATCGTCGGCAGTTAACTACCGCTGAGGCCAACGGCAGTTAACTGCTGTTGCATTATGTATCTTAAGAACGCAGAAACCTCCAATTTCTGGTTATATGCTTCTAAACAAAACAAACCCAACTTCACCCCAAATTCACCCCAACTTCAATTGCACGGATTTGAGCCAAATTTCTTCAAGTAATTAACAAGTAAGTTATTTTCTTCCTATTTCGATGCAATGTAGGTTGTTTAGGGTGTTAATTTTCATAATTTTAGCATAACTTTAGTGTTTAGGTTAGGTTTTTGAAATTGCAAATTATGTTAGAATTTGATGTTATAATGTATGGTTCTTGCTGCCATTGTTGTTTAGAGTAGGTTTAGGTACAATGTAGTTGAATTAACGCTAATTGTGTTTGAATTTTGAAATGCACTTAAGGTGTTTGATGAAATGTCTAAGTGAGAAAATGTTGTTTTTTTTTGCAAATATGTTCAATTTTATAATGTATAATGTATATAAGTGAGAATTTTTTTTTTTTTTTTTGCAAGTTTGATTAGTTTGGACATAATGATATAATAACCATATATGCATTTGAAAGGGACTTCAATTGCTTAGTGTTATTAGTTTGGATTTTTGTGTTATAATGTATAATCTCCTCCACATTCCTATTCAGGGTCGTATGCTGGATGGACCATGACGATGGAATGGATCGGGACCGTGGGATTGATTTGATGACCAGGTTGTTGGGCATGTCAGATGTTGCTGCTAGGGCTGAGGTTAGGGCTGAGTCTGCTGGTCATATCAATTATCCGACACTGAAGCGGGTTTATGAAGACCACCTGACATAGGCTAGACGACTGGAGAACCCACAAACGAGGGAGGAGATGCAGGATGAGGCAGTGGTGTGTGAGGAGTTTTCTTCTATATCTCGTCGGTTGTGCACTATTCACTAACAAAACGAACAGACACATCGACTTGATATATCTTGATTGTATGACGGACTTGCATGCGATTGGGAAGTGGTCATGGGGAGGGATAACCTTAGCCTACTTGTACGATTATCTGAATGATTCTGTTCGTTTGAATAATAGAACGATGACTGGTTGTACGACTCTTTTTATGGTAATAATTTAATATTTATCTCCATTTATTTATGAATTTATTTTATAATTTTTATCATCATGTTAGATTATTTTTTCCTAAGTTCGACTACATTTACTTAGGATGTTATTTAAATATTTTTGTGAAGTTTTTAGAATGTATTAGATTTTTTTAATATTTAACTCGAATACTTATTTTTGTGTATTATTTTTTTGTTGCATGGATGCTTTATGGAGCATTTGCCAGGTCCGTACCCAAGGAAGCCTGGCAAGAGCTGGAAGCCTGAGAGACCATGTGCTGGGAGATGGCTTACTAGCAGAGGGCATAATGATGTGCACCATTACCGCTTACGGCTTGATCGCTTAGAGGTGGATGATGTGAGGTTTTGTACTTATGGTGATCACAGAGGACTACGCCCTTTTCAGATTCTGTGCACTTACTCGGGATGGCTGATGTGCGGGAACCAGAGGGTGTACCGTCATATACCTGAGCGGGTAAAGAGGCAGTTTGAGTTTGTACAGGACGTTCCCAGACATCCGTCCTCTATCGCTCAGATGCCTCCGCAGGTGCTGACCACTGTGTTGCTAGACGATCAGCCGTGGTTATACCCTCGTTGGATACATAGGTGTGAGAGACCATGGCAGCATGACGCTGACTACATGACTTGGTATGCCAAAGCCTCTCACCCTCGTATTCTCCCACCTGATGAAGGATCTCGTCCCAGGCCGGTGAACGTGGAGCAGATCATAGAGGAGGAGCATGCCAGAGAGATGCCCGACACACTGATGATCATCCGGGATGTGGTGCATATAGCTGACGATATTGTGGCCAGGAGCGGCGAGATGACTAAAGAGGAGATTGTCCAGGAGGTGATGCGGATAGCTAGTACTAGTCGCCATGTCCTTACGTATCAAATTACTAGGCGGCACAGGGGGCAGAGGTATGGTAGGCAGCAGGGTTGAGTATGATTAGGATTTTTTTATGTACTTTTTGACTATGATGATGGTGATGTATAATTATGACATGTTCCATACATTTTCGTATTTCTATGACATTTTCCGACATACTTTTTATATTATTTCTTGCGTTTTAATTTTATCCTGTTCCTGTTAAATATTGGATGAATTTGTATAGGTATCAATTATTGGATGAAAATTTTAGATGAATTTGGTTAGGAGAGACACTGGAAAATGAGTTTTTGAAAAATGAGTCAGAAACGTAGCGACAGTTTACAATCGCTGGGTGTAGCGGCAGTTAACTACAGTTGAACCCAGCGGCAGTTAACTGTTGCCGGCTTGGTAAACGGTTGTTAACTACCGCTGGGGGCATTTAGGTATTTTACTTGTGTCAATGTGAACTTATCAATGTCATAAAAGCAATTTTCTATTTTTGGCTCATAAGTTCAAATGATAAAAATAGACATATTTGATAACAATTTTTTCTCACGATCTTATAGCTATTTTTTACTACTCCCTCCGTTCCTTTATAATTGTCACTTTTATATAATTTTTTTATTTCTAATTAACTGTCACTTTTACATAATTCTTTCAAGTGGCCGCCGACGAGCCTCTTGCCGCCGCAGACCACTCTAGTTCTTCTGAAGAGTTGATAACTCTTCGTTTTCTTCTCTGGTTCGACGACATGTTTGTGGTCTGTTTCCTTTGGCGGTGCATCTCCGGATTCTTCATATCTAGATGTGATGGTTGTCCTTTTCACGTTGTTTTGGTTGGAATTCAAAAACCGTCGCGGTTGTGTGCTTGTGGTGGTTTGTTATTCAAAAAGTTCAAATTGGATATGTTTCTTTCTTTTGAGTTGGAGCAGGTACGGTGGTGGTTCTGGTTGTATGGTACAAATCTTTTCCTCGACATTTCTCTTCGGAGTGGTTATGTCAGTTGGCAGCTTGGAGGATTCAGATTGATAGGCTAGAAATGGCCGCGCAAACTTGCTGATTTGTGTCTCAGTAAGTGGTTTGGTTCGTGGATATGCTATCGTGTAGGCGGTAGGAGTCAATGCCATAATTGAAAAGGTTCAAGTTTGTATGAACTTGTATCTATTTGCTATTACTCGTGTTCATTCATGTACTACTCTTTTTTTTTTGCAATTTAGTTTCGGGTTAGTAAGCTGACTCGCTGAATTGTATTGGTTGTACATGTATGTTCCTTGTTGTTTTTTGTAACCCTTTGGGATGTACTGTATTATACTTTGGATTGGGTTTTTTGTTTTTTTTTCCACTGGGTTTGATTTATTTCCCCCCAGTTTTATGTATTCTTTTTATTTTAATTTATTAGGGTATGCAGTTTCGTCTGCTTCCCATTTGCTTCAAAAAAAGAAGAAGAAGAGATTTACTCCCCCTCCTCTCCCATCCTCTTCTAAAAATTGAACTAAACACGTCAAATTAAAAACATTGTCTCCCCTCCGATTCTCTCCTCTCCAAAACTCTCGAACCAAACAAACCTTGTCTCAGTTATAATTTTGTAGTTTTTTTTGTGGTGAAAATAATTTTGTAGTTTAAAATCTTTAAAAATTCTCAAATAATTTGGTTATATAATAATTAAAAAAAGTATATAATTAAATTGAGTCTCCGATCCGCACAGACGCAAAGAAAACAAATCGGACTGTTAAAATTTACATATCGACGTTCGGTATCCTTTTACACAACTACACACGGATCGCTAATATAGACGGTCGATAACTTGAAATCCAACGACGCAGAACAAAACACAAAATTCAGTTTCCTTCTTATTCATCCTGCTCGCTAGTCGCTACCATTCATAAATACTCAGATCCGCTTCTCTCTTTCCCACTCACATAAATACTCAGTTTCCCTCTTATGCTTTAATTGTGTAATTTGAACATGTGATTGTTCTTTAAAATGATTGTTTAAGCAATTATCCAACAGCTTAGTTTTTAGCTTGTTCAATAAGTGTTTATCATGATAAGCACTTATGTATAATCTATAATCTTTAATCTAGTTTCTTAAGTTAAACAGCTAACAAAAATAAGTTGAAAACTATTTATGTAAGTGTGATCAGCTTTTCTCATAGTTCTTTTATGCAGGCTTATATTAATAAATAAGTTAAAATAATTTAAAGTGGTATTGGAACTTGAATGCTAATGAGAGAAGTCATTTGGGGTTTGTCATGTGGAAGTTTTTTGTATAAGGTATTCTGAGTATTTTATTTCTATCAGAAAATGTCGATAAAATATTGGTTTATGGTTCTGTACGTTTTGGAGGGTTTTTCTCAAACACTATAAGGCCTTAGTTTCCAACCATGTGTATGTAATTCGATTGTTTACAAACCAATTGAGTGCATGAAGTACAAAAAATATGAAAATTAAATTGTAAGAACACGAGAAATTTGGTCACTCAGTTCAGAGATGAACTTCTACATCTGAAGAATAAAATTCAAATTCAATGATCATGTATGAGTGAGAAAATTACAATTTACACTTGACAAATGATGCACATTTTATGAATGTGTTGCTCTCACATTGCTCTGTGTCTTATATATATATATATATATATATATATATATATATATAGTCTCAGGAGTATTGAAACTTGCATAAAATACTTAAATATGTGCGCGATTTTTAACATTAGAAAAGTGAGAAGAGGACACTTTGTAAGAAACGCAGTCATCAAGGTATTGCAGAACGTTCTTGGCAAGGTTGAGGGATTCATACTGATGACCAATAATCAATATTTGCATCTCTAATGAAATGTTTGACTTAATTATAATGTTCAAATGAAGAACATTCCCTTGCCAATGAACAAGTGAATACCCAATGGATCCTGATTCAGCACACCATATGCCTAGTGAATACTCTATTAAACCTCTAATGAAATGTTTGACTTAATTATAATGTTCAAATGAAGAACATTCCCTTGATAATCAAGTATATGAATGTATCACAGTTCGATTTGGGAGTGAAAATAATAACTGATTTCATTAAGGATTAAATAAAAAACTGAAAAGATTACATTCTAATTCAACATTATATATACAAAGTGAATCACAAATAACTGAATTAGTGTATGTGACATAAACTAACTCTAACCAAAAGCCTTGTCGACAAATTAATTATAAAATGTGAATCAACAAAAATCGGATATACCAACAACAAAAGCTGACGAAATATAACTTTTGTAAAATAGTCAAAAAATTAAAACAAAAACTAACAACAAAAGCTGACGAAACATCAAAGTAAAAGGCAACAAAACGAAATATCTAGGTTTAACTAGCACTTTCTCAGACCAGCAAAACAAACGCCTAGGTTATAGTTTTGTAGGGCAATTGCAAAAACGGCATCAAATCCATCACCAAAGAGCCCAAGATCGTGGAAGACATTTGGATCTGGTCCGGGGGATCCATCCCATCCACGTGCATACCACAAGTGCTTAAATGGATCACTTGCCATCACAAACGCATCTAGATTTGCTCCTCCACCACCGTTAAGCATGGCAGGATCACGCTGATTTCCAGCAATCTGCAAACCACGTAAAATTGTTTTTGCAATAGCAGGAGCTATATTAATCAAAGTATTTGTAATGATTTGTTGCAGACATTCGCCTTGGCCTTGGAAAAGTTCCTAACAAAACAAAAAGGGGATATATTTACTCAAAATAATTAATTAAAACTTACCGACTCTTTAAAAAATAAAAATCAAATCAAAACTTACCGATTGTTGAACTTGAGGTTGAGGTTCTTGAGAAGCGGAATCGGCAGCTGATTCCACATCCATGGGCTTCCATACAAAAAAATATATAAATAAAAAATGTTAACCAAGAGAAAATGAAACATACCTTTAGAGAGTTCGTTGAAACGTCGGGCATAATTGGATGCCCAAGAGGGAGGAAGAGTCTATTTATTAAATCTGCAAAAAAGAAAATAATAGAAACGAAGAGTCTATTTACTAAACAATTTTCTTGATTTATCATTTAATGTTCTATTTTATTTTTTAATTTATTTTAAAGTTCATTTCTAAATTCTAAATAATATTTTCTATTTCACACGGTCACAAAAATTAATTATATACGTCTTGTGTTGGCTAATTGCCCATGTTGAACGTGCTGTTTTATAGCTATCATATTCAGTTGGCCCTTAGGGTTATAACCACTACTCATTAGGAATTGTGAGTGGGAGTTTGTTTCTCCACAATCCACGTTTAGATCAGGGAATTAATTTAGTGGAATAGTTTCATTTATTCTTTTACATTATCGCAAGGCTTATAAAAATCATTACCTTGCTGTTAGCTAAAGAAAGACCATCCCTCTATTTTCTTTCAATTAACGACCCAACTTTAGTAGCAACACCTCTCTCATGGCCTCATATTATACAAATGTCTTCATTCCATTGAGAGAAGAGGAACACGACAAACAACCATAGGGAAAGCCAACATTTGGTGTTGTGCTTGTTGCGTGAATTAAACATAAAAATGGCGAGAGAAATTGTGTACGTACGGGAGTAGCAGATTTGGGGAAATAAACTAAACGGCGCAAGACTGGCGCATAAATTGAGAGATTTTGCTAGGAAAGTCTAAGGTAAGGGCTCTAGTCTTGACCATGATTTGAATGAAAATAATAGGTTATGATATTGAATTTGATATGCTTCTTGATTCAATGGATGAGTGAAGAGATTAATTATTATTAATAAATATAAGAATTTT
>Ga0228710_1008471_pt1 | contig 14721 bp, 9 predicted proteins | sample MedpolnodulmetaG_FD_177995 | JGI IMG/M metagenome (GOLD analysis project Ga0228710, IMG submission 177995) | Root nodule microbial communities from Medicago polymorpha collected in Santa Monica, California, United States - pink nodules | ecosystem: Host-associated > Plants > Roots > Nodule...
GCGCCCAGAAGTGACGAGCAGTCGCGGTCGAAGCTTGGCTCTAGGGGATAGGCTTGTAGTAAGCTTGGGTACAGCAAAGCGCTTACCAAGCGCGAAGGATTCGGTCTTCTCTATGGATGCACGAACCTCCAAGGCTTTCTCTGATGGGCACATGCTTCTCAGTATTGATTCGTATGAAATTAGCAAGACTCCGCGATTAAATAATCCCTCTTTGGATGTATCCTTCTCGGGCTGATGCTGGCTTAGAAGCAATCGTAAACCAAAAGCAGCATCAGCCTGCCCGCCCCGGCGGACCCGCCGCTCCTATCCAAAATGGGTCGGAGTCGGCTTCCACTTATTCCGTGGAACAGCAAGCTCCGCCCGCGAAACCATACGTAGCCTTCCTTCAGTAAAAGGGGGAGCGGAAACGTTTTATCGATGATATTGTAGACTTCGCTGCCAATAAATTGGAAGACCCAAGGCAGCCGCAGGGTCCAATTTTTGAGCAAGAGCTTCGCCTGGTATGGTATGAACTCGAGATCGATGGCAGTACTAACCAGGACGAACTTCAGTGCTGGCTGGTTTCACTAAGGGAAACCCTCGACAATACAAATCTATTTTTCGTTTCACTAATGGACACGATGGGGGTTTGCGTGCCTCGGTAGGAAAGAGATCACCAGAGTATAGCACAAGATCGCCTTTTTTTCTTGCTGCCATTGGGTCGACCTGTAAACAAGGTAACCTCAATGGGATCTAAAATCGGGAGGGTACCACATTTACATTGGGCAGAAGACGATCCAAAAGGCGAAGGCTCACCCTGCTGAAGGCGATCGACAGTGAGGGATGCTTTCCTTCTTCTTAGAGAAAGGGGAAAGCGGCAACCTATCTTCCTAATAATAAGAAAGGGGTGAGATAGGCGACAATTATCTTGCTTCCAAGCTGGCCCGGCCGCAAGGAATCAAGAGATCTTTGCCGGTGCTGACTTGGATCTCGGGTGACGGAAAAGGCGCCTAGAAGTGACGAGCAGTCGCGGTCGAAGCTTGGCTCTAGGCGATAGGTGATAGGTCCGCAAGTGTACGGAAATATCTGTTTTAGTATAAAAGGTTGTCGTATCCACAGAGACCAATGTCAAGTACCGTAATTAATTGTTACGTTGTTTATCTAAGGCGATTCTAAATTATGTGGGTGAAAAACTAAGAAATTGAATAGGTTTGATTAACTAATTAATAAACGAGTGCCCGGAATATAGTTCACGTCGACCGTTGATACCAGCTGAGTAGTGTTTATTTTTATAGTAGGAATATATTTTCGCACGTAAAAGGATTAAATTAAGGAATGGTCGCTTCGCTTTCACGATCGCGACATAAAATTCTGGCTTTATAATCTATTCGACCGCTTTCGCGTGTTCGCCTTATAATGTCAAAATTCCTTTCATTTCAAAATAATCTAGTCTTGTTTGAAAAGTTATTTTTAGAATAATTTCAATTTAAAGAAATCAGTATGCTTTCGCAATACTGAATCCGTATTTTAAACTCACAGTCATCAGCTTTCGCGTGTATGACTTAGCGTTTAAAATAGCGTTTTTGAAAATTAAGAATGTCAAAATTATTTTAAGAAAATGCTATCGCTGAATTGCTAAAATAATTCCTGATTATTCTACAGACAGATATGAGTTTCGTTCTTTCGATACGAAACAGATATCATGCTTTTTCAGTTTTCACTGTAAAAATTCATCGTTTAAAAACAGAATAATCAGACATAAAAATAATTCCTGCCATAAAATTCAATCATACTTTTCAGCTGAATATCATTGGTACGACAATTTCTACATTCCGGACACTTCTAAAATCTACTCAGACATACTATTAATATTAACTAAGCTACTGTTCATACGGTTCATTTCAACTGAAACAGGAAAACAAAAGAACATAGGAAATAATAAATAAAGAAAAACAAGTAACAGAAGAACCTAGAAAAATTGAATAAATCAAGCCTTTGTCAATCACGGCAACAGAGGAAGTAAATTGGCAATGGCAATAGTTCTTTATTCAAAATTGTAAGTGATGAAGATTCTGGTAACAGGTTTTGAATCAAAATGAAACTACAAAATTCAGTTTACAAAAGGAAAATATGCTTATGTTTACGGTAATATCTAATGCTTCCTAAAACTTTTCCAACCCTTTTCTTCTCCTGTTTTGAACTATTTATAGGCCAAGCATCCCTTTTAACGTGTTCTGGTCGTGCACTGCAAATGGAGAGAGTGGGAGGGAAAATGGGAAAAACTGAAGCTGAACGTGGGGGAGACTGATTCTCCCGAACCCGTGACGGGCGTCACAGGGTGTGACGGTCTGCCTGTCACGGGTGCTGACGGCCTGGAATCCTGGTGACGGCTGGGTCATGTTGAGGGGTGACGGTCAACCCGTCACAGAGTGTGACGGCCGTCACCCTAAAGCTTGATAATTCAGGACTTCTTCATTTCTTCGTTTTCTCGCCGAATTTCGCCGTTTCTGCGCATGGAGGCCTCTATTGCTGTGTACCTGAAACATAACCAAATAACCAGCATAACATAGGCAAAAAACAAGAGAATCTACGCCTATACTACACACAAAGCGAGCTGAAAAAGTGTTGTGTTTTGCATGTTATCAATGGCCAAACCTATCCCTTCAGTAGATCTATTCTCATATGCTTCTGTGAAATTGGTAGGGAGAAAAACTGCCATTAGTTCTAAAAGTGACCAAGAGCCATAGTTGAAACAACCAAATAGGTCCAGGTATGATCAGACTGCTCCTTGGTTGGTATTCTTTGATACTGGTTACTGCTTGGTTCAGATTCTCATACAGGGATCCCAATATGAGTTTACTCAAGAAAATATCTCTCCCCTCGTGCAGTTGAATGGCTAAGGTCTTAAAGCCTTTAGGGACTTGTATAGATCTTGAACAAAAAATGTACATAGACAACCAATAAGTTAAGAAGGCAATGTGTTCATTGTCAGACACCTCAGCACTCGTAGTGACACGGTGGTCTATTATAAAATTGCCATAGGCAAGTCTCGTGAAGTCAAAAGTGATTTTCGAGCCATGATCAGTTGGATCGAAAATATGGTTAATGGGTTTTAGACCAGTCAGGCCAGCAACATCTAACAGAGTGGGAGTAAACATGCCACATTTTAAATGGAGGCTGCTGGTAGAAGGGTTCCAGAAATGAAGGGCAGCAATCAACGTCTCATTGTGATACTTAGGTCCTTGCCTAGATAGTTGAATAAGATCGAAGATACCTAGGTCTTTCCAAAATTGACCCTTTTTCTTCTCCACTTTATCTAACCAGGAGATATACTCCTCATTATTTTCATGTTTGGGTTCTGTCCTAAATTTGGATTTGAGGAAACTGAGGTCATAAGGACCTTTGGTGAAAACTAAGGGAAGATGTTTTTTAGAACTTGAGAAGACAGCGCTAAGCTTTTCTTGGTCTTCGTTGTCATCTGGGAAGGGTCCTAAAAATGCATGCGAAGAGTTAGGGCACGGAATAATTACCTGGGATTTCCAGATTTTTTTCTCAGTCACTTTAATGTCTGGATCTTCTATAAACTGACAACTACCAACTGGGATTTCATTTGAGAAATTGACAGGCTCATCGCAACGTGGAACTTGAGAAGAAGATTCTCCTAGGTTTGTCATGTTTAATTTGTTTAAAACGGTGAAATGGTGAGAAATTTCTGTTTAAAACGGTGAAACTGTAAGAAGTTTCTGTGATTGTTTGAAGTTTGGTTATGGAGTTTGTCTCTTTTGCGAAGAAGGAGAAGGAACAGTAAAATCTGATGAAGATAGAAAGGTGAAAGGGAAAGGTAAAACCCTTGTTTTATAGCCTTTGATTTGGACAAGTGTCAGCTTCTTATGGTGACAGTTTTTTAATGAATAAAAAATGGTAGTTTCCGATGTGAGGGACGTGGCCCACTAGTTGTGGTGGGGACACCATAAAGGTATATTTGAACTGCTTCTTCATATGATGACGTCATTTCGATCGAAAATACCTTTTTTTTGTCAGGGGTAAAGGTCAGAAACACCATTTTCTCCCTATCAAGGGATAAAAACGAAAATGATGTTTCTGGGGGGCAATTTGTTAGCCTGTATTTTTCAGAAAGAAGATTTAAATGCAGTCAGACTAAGGTTGACTTTATACCTGAAGGAATAAATGTTATTATTCTTAGACACTTAGTCAAAATTAGGCTTGTTGAGAGGCATTCGGAACACGTGTCTTGGTTCGACAGGCAAAGTGCATCGAAAACGGTTTTACTTTGGATAGAATCGAGCCCACGAATATCTTCAGGGAGCGCGTGTTTGAAGTTTGAATCGAACGGATATCTATTGTTCGATGGTAGCAGTTGTAGTTTCAAAAATCTATGTAGGTAGTTATTTTCTATTAGTATAAATAGTAGTATCTCGCAAGAGAAAGGGGTCACAATCTAATCATACAAAAACTTACACTCAAACTATCCGCATTCAAGAGAGAAACGAGTCACAAGTTGCAATGTATGAATATGTGTACCAATTTACATTCAATCAATGCAATTTAAGTTTATTTTCTTAAGTATCTTTGCAATTTACTTGTTTATTTCAAGCAATACCTTTTACTCATATTTCGAAGGTGACTTCGATTGATTTAACTAAGTTAAATTCGATAACCATTTTCAATATCTTCTTATGTTTTGAAGAATAATTATGAATTTCTGGGAAAGTAAAAGCACAATATGTCCTTAAGATTTACTAGTTGATCTTGCAAGTAACTATTTTTAAACCAGCGATTGTTTACCAAAAATCAGTGTAAACACCTACACGTTATCCTCATGTGATTTTATATATTTGAATGTTGATGTTAAAGAAGATATTAAAAAGATTACGCTTGATGTTAAAGAAGAGATTAAAAAGATTACGAGGTTGCTGAATTTTAATATTTTTTTTTTGGGTGTTTTAAATTGTAACTCTTTGACAAGATGTTCCAAGAGTGAAAACCAAAAACATGATTTGGCAGATCTCAGTCTACATTTTTCATGTTCCCAATTTGTAAATTGAATCAGTAGTGTGTTGAAAATAAATAAATTGATTAATATTTTTTTATATAGAATAGAGTGGTGAACGTTGATATGCATTTACCTTTTGTTATTAGATGACTAAATTAGTTAGAGAATCGTGGTGTGGTTAGGTGTATTTGTAGTGTGTAACGCTCTACTTCTATTAAAGCGATAAAACACGCGAATAATACAAATATTTAAGAAATAAACGTTACGTCTTCAATAGATCTTAAAATAACACGCATATATAAAAACTCCCAAGAAGTCGCAACGGATATAAAACATACATCTCCAAAATATACATGTCATAAACTCATACATACATCACCATATAAAATCTCCAAATCCCGACATATGGTTAAAAATCTCAACAACATAATCAATCCAAACAGATCCAGACTGACAACCTACATCAGAGCCTATACTAAGACTCTAAAACAAATAAACAGAGGAAGCTCCCGCTATCCTCAAGCAACTCACCAAGCAAGCTAAAAGATCAAACATGCACGTTGTCTACCCATTCATACAAATAGGTAGGCATAAATAGACATAAGTTTTCAAGGGTTCATGCATAACACATATACATACTCAACATTCCTAGAATACTATCATCACATATATATATTATGCCAGCTCAACATTAATCATGTTATCATACTTCTATCATAACACATCAAGCATATTCATACCTTAAATCATCATCAAGATTCATCACTTAACAACATCAATCAATATAAGAGTTACTCACCTTATTCCTCATTTAGCATAATTAACTCAACAAATACAAGTCAACATTTCAAGTTAGAAACAATCAATCATCATTATCAAAGGAATCACCACATCACACACACACACACACACACACATACATATACAATTCTCACCTCATTACTATTACCAAAATAATTATCATCAAATAGATTCACCAAGTGTATAAGCACAAGCAAGTAAGACATGCAATTAGAGCCTAGTTCAAATATTCACAATCAACAACAAAATCCCCCAATGTACATATACACCAATCCACATAATCACAACACTCACCAAATTTCACCAATGCACAAATTCTCCAAGTCACATATTCAATTATGACACGACTCATCAACTATTCAAATGCATGCAATGTTCTAGACTCTTCTTGATGCATGTGGTACCATCACCAACAAAGGTTGTCACCTCATGATGCAACAAAAACATCAAATGTAGAGTACACCTCCTCTTACAATTCACCTATGTAAAAGTACACCTCCTTTTACATTTCTCATATGACTCAATATGACTATGATGCATGGACATACAAGCAAAGACTCAATAATGCAAAATCACCTAACATATACATTCACCAACAACAATGTAAAGTACACCTCCATTTACATTGATTAGTTCACCAACAATTGCATTATCAAGTATTTACGTCCACACAATCGACAAGTCATAATTCAAATAAGAGTCATCACCATATCATCATCCACTTAATCATCATTTAACATACATGTATTCACCAAAAATATTACCATCAATTAACATATATGCATTCACCAACAATATCACCATCAATTAACATACATGCATTCACCAACAATATCACCATACAATTTCAACATTTCATACCATTTCTCACAATCCAAGTAAAGGAGAAAATACATCATACTATGATAAATATCATATTCAACACCTATCAATCATTCACATATCATCATATAATCATATCAAACTATCCACAAAAGATTGGCAAGATATTCGCTCTTAAAGATCAATTTTGACAAAGTTCGTCTATCATTTTACAACTTTAAAACAATTGAGACAATTGAGTCAAAACTAAGCAAACAAGTTCTAATGCCTCAACTATGTATACCATTAGATTACATATGAGTGAAGTTAAGTATACATGTGCATTTCACCGGCCAACTACTACAAAATCACCAAGCTCGTCTCTCTTTATCACTTTTCCAAAAGAATTCCATTTTCAAAGCAAAACAAGTTAAAACTCAATGAAACCAATCACAACCATTTTTAGAAATCATATAATCAGTATAAAACCTTAACCATACTCCATTTCCTTAAGAAAAACGAGTTTCGGAAAAATAGACGTTGTTGGACTTTTTTCAAAAGTTTAGTTCAGTTCACAAAATCAAATCAAATCCAATTAATAAGATGTTCCAGTAGGTTAAAGAGTATAAACAGTGATCAATCATGTTGAAAGAAGCATTTTAGAAAGCTCGGATCGGCCCCCAAATGTCCGGAACACAAAACAAAAGGTGCTGCAACTGGGCTCGTTCGCTTAAGCGAACAGTCATCAGTTCTGCACAATTTTTCTCGGGTTCCAACCCTTTTTCACCTAAAAACCCAAATTTTGATCCCCTAATGTCCAAATTCGTTTCCAAAGGTTGTTTGCAGGTATATGTACATAAAAAGGCTTCCAAAAACACATCAAATTTGAAATCAAATACCATTTCAACATAATTCACCAATTCAACCTATTTTCACAAAAATCCTCAACAACAACAACTCAATTTCACACCACAAATCCATAATTATGAACACCCATAGTATGAATCATCAACAACTACCTCTCATAACAACAACTTCAATTAAACCCGAATTCATCAACAATCCAACAACAACATCATTCTTCACCAATTTTGAGCAAAACACAAAGTATGCACACACACGTATATATCTTGAGCATGTAATTTCATCATCAACAACTTAATTATCATCAAATTCACATACCCAAACATTACATCAAAACATGAGCACGAAATTCAACAAGTTCACAATTAAGCACTTATGGGTTTTAAGTAGAAAATAGATTATACTAAAAGATTATGAGAGAAAACTAACCATCTTACCTCAATTGAACACAAACTAAGCTTAGACTTCACTTTAACTCCAGTCCCTTGAATTTCTACCCTCTTCTTGCTCTCCAAGTTATTCTCTCCTCAAAACCCTTTTTCTTCTCTTCTAGCTCTTTCTCTCTACCTCTCAAAAGTTTTGTGAAAATGAACAAATGATTCTAAGAGACCTAATTTTCCTCAATGACTAAGGTTTAAATAGGCTCCTCACTATTGGGCTTAACCCCTTTATGTCTTAATGAGCTCAAAACATTCATTAACCAATTCACAAAGTTTCTACTCACTTAACGGGTAAAAATAACGAATAGTTACCGGCTCTTAACTAATTACCACAACCCACTAGTAACTTAGTAAAAATAACTATTCTCATTCCAAACAGTACTAAAATAATCTACATAGTGGAATTACTAATTTACCCTTGCTCACACAATGACCAAAATACCCCTGAGTCCAAATGACTAAAATACCCTTCTAACGCCAAATTCCACTAGTCTCAACCAAAATACACACAGAGGCAATTAATCATGTACAAGCACATATAAACACATATAAAAATTAATTAAAATAAATCGAACGAAAATCGGGCTGTTACATAGTACGGTTTAAATCAATTTTGAGGTATAAATCATCCGGTCCAAAAATAAAATGATATGTGTTTAGGTTTATATTGAAAAAAACAATCTGATCCAATTTAATGGTCTACTTGAATATGTTTTTTGGAGTAACAAAAAAAAAAGAATATGTTTTTTGATATCCAAATTGCAAAAATGTAATTAAAATTATAATTTTTATAGAAGAAAATTACTAATTTAATTTGAACAAGCTTACCAAAAATTTGCAAAACCTCTTCATGTACTACTAAACTCAAGCAAAACAAAACTGAAAAGAACATCATCTTTATTCAATTTATCTATGATATGTTATCGTCGCTAATTATCATTACGAGTTTGCGTTGTATGAACACATATTTTCTTTACCTTGATTAGTAAATCTCATTCCTTACTCACTCATCCGAAACATAATCAAATTAACTTCTTCTTTTAACAAATAAAAATAACTTCTTCTCTTTCAAACAAAAATAAATAAAAAATTTCATCAATTTATCGAAAATATTTATACAAAGTCCTATTCCTTTTTTTATCTCTATCAGTCGCAAATGATTTTTTTTAGAAGAAGCCAAAACAAAATTAACATAAATAGTTATCATCCCAACACAAGTTGTACTTGGAGTCGTAACCTACAAAAGTCATACACATGTACCACGAATCCAAATCGGTTGAACAAAACAAATGCTGAATGGGCATTCCAAAACAAACTAAGAGATTTTCCCACCAAGTATTCAAATCAAAGAATAAGTTACAAGACATAGCTTTGAGCTATAATACTAATATTGGGAAGCATCTTCGAACCAATAATTATTTTGTTACATTTTTTATTTTCACTCAGTCGTATATGACTGTTTTCATATAAATAAACAGTCAATTTAGTCCCTAAACTATCACTCTTTCAACAACTTAATCTCTAAATTATTAAAATCAACTGGAAGGTCCTTAAATTATACTTTATTAAATTGAATGGTAATTTTTATATGGTTCACTGGTGAGAAACTTCGTAGAGTCTTCCCCGTAGAATGCATCTATAACTATGCATTGAATTTTTTTTATCATTTCCTTTTTGGACTTGGAGACAACTTAAGTGAAACATTGATCATTTAAACCATTTGGTTTGTTAGAAAAAAATGTAACACATGTATTTTTTTTGGGTCATGCTAACCGGTGCCCCCGGGGCACTGGTTAAGCATACAAAAAAAGGAATTTATTACCATAAAAGGAAACTTTGTTGACTTATTTATGGATTAATTACACAGTTTTCAATGCAATAATTACTATATAATTTCCCTTTTTAGTATCCTTAACCAATGCCCCAGGGGCACCGGTTAGCATTTCCCATTTTTTTTTGTCAGCAGACAATGAAAAGTATCACTTAGGGGTGTTAAATCCAAACCGATCCAAATTAAAATCGCAAACCGATCCAAATTAAAATCGCAAACCGATCCAAAAAAATCGAAAACCGCACAAAACCGAATATTATTGGATGTGTTTGGATGACATTTTGTGAAAACCGCTTGGATTGGATCGGATTTTGGATTGATTTTTCAAAACCGAACCGTATACAAATATTTTAATATATATTTCCATTTTTATAATTAGAATATATTATATTAAGCAATTATTTTTTTCTTTTTAATTCTTTTAATACTATGTATGAGTTTAATTTAATCAATTTTGTTTCTTTTTCGTATGTTTTAAAGATAACCAATCATTATTATTCCGCACTATTATTTTTTTATAAATCATATGCTATATTTTGTACCAAACCTATCATTTTATCATATTTTTATAAGATTATTATTAATAAAAAAAGTTACAATTTGTAATTTGGACATCCAAAAACCAATCCAAATTAAACCGCGTTAATTTGGATTAGATCGGATCATTTTTATAAACCAATCATCAAAAACTGAACCGAACTGCATATAATTTTATCTTTGGATCGAATGAGTTTTTGTTTCAAAACCGATCCAAACCGGACCGCGAACACCCCTTATCACTTGAAACTCACAAACACAATTGTGCGGTTGAAGTTCAAACTCGAGTGAAAGTGTCCAAGCTAACAATATATCGACATTGTCTATCGAGTTAGATCTTACAAACATGACATTTTTTTAATAAGGCAAGATGAAATATATTAAACCAAGAGAAGATTCCAATTTGAACAAGAAGTGCAAGCCTAGGACTCAAGAATATCAAGTTATGTTATAAACCTAACACCGGCAAGAAAAAGCAACAAAACTATACCCATGAACCAAAACAAATACTAGCTAGAAAACAAGGTTCAAACGCTGATGAGGATTTATCCACTGGTAATGAAAATCAAAAGCTAAGTGTTTAGCTTTCAACCACTAAAGATAACACATATTTTTGTTATAAAGGCTTTGTTTATTTTTAATACATAAGTAGATGTTCTTATTTTCATTTTTAATAAATCTAAACCCATTTATTAAATCTAATGGTGTTTTTATATGGTCCATCAATGAGAGATATAATAGAGTCTTCATCTTAGAATCCACATATAGTTATGCATCAATTTTTTTTGTTATTTTCTTTTTTTGACTTAGAGACAACTTCAACAGAACATTGATTTTTTAAACCAATTGTTTTAGAAGAAGAAAAACATGTAACCCGTGTATTTATTTTGTCAATAGATGAAGTGACAAGTATTTTATTTTCTTTGACGAACAAGTGACAAGTATTATTAAGACACATAAAATGAGAATATCCAACGTGGATGGTCGTATGAGTCAAGAATGAATGTTTCAAAATTTTGAGACAATTTTTAAGAAAATGATCTAAAAAAAACCTTACAAAATTATAAAAGTTGTCACACAAATGGTTGTTCAAATAACACACCTCTTTTTTCATATTACAACATGAATTCACGAGAAAAAAGTTGTACAAATTTTTCTAATTAATATGCATGAATTAATCAAAGTTACAATTATAAATACATAAATCATAAAGTTATGAACCATTTTTCAATATTTTTTTCCCTAGAAAAAGCTTTTTTTTTTCTTTTTAAAAAGATTCAAATTAATAATTTTTTTAAAACTGGCTAACTAATTTTGTATTTGTTTTTCACCCGTTGTTTACTCTCTATATTGATAATATAATTATTGTTATTTATTGATTATAATTAAATTCACAGTTATTTGTTTACATTCAAATATTAAATACCGAAAACAGAACACAAATTTATGATGGAGATTAGGTGTTAACTTTGTCTGCATTCAATGGAAGCTAGCTTCAAATACTGATAATATAAAATTCACTTTAAAAGGTCAAATATAATATATTTATAATGCAAATACTATTATGTTGTATAAGTTGAAATTATTTTATTGTTATAATAAATATAGTGAATTTAAATATAATATAGTTTTTTTTTTATAAACAATGGGGAAGAGATAAATTTTATTAATAAGAGTGACAGTAATAAAAAAAAAAGTGACACTAATAACAATTATAACCGTCTAAGGTGAGATCCAAACTATTTTCATCAAAATTACAAAGTCAAGCTCTAACATCCGCATCTCTGGGATAAAGAATATATGAATTTATAAAAGCAAATATTTTAACACAACTATATAAGACTTTTTTTCCTTACAATAACTATACAATATTATTATTACAATAATAATTTATACTAAATTTACTTTATATATATGTTGGCTTATATGTCAAGCAACTTAAATATACACTAATTTGTGTCAGATGTATTTTATTGTGTAAATTGATTTTAAGCGAAAGAAATAGTAGATTAAAACAAAAGAAAAATATAAAGACTTATGAGTAAAAACCTGACCCAGTAAATCCTCACACCCTAAATAGTACAGACAAATCTAAATTACACAAAACTATAACAAACTCTAATGGTAATTAAAAAACAACCTTAACGGGTATAAAACATGATCTGAAATAAGCCTCCATCACGATCATAAGTCAGCAAACAAGCGTCTGAGCGTGAAACTAGATTGTAAAAATAAAAATGTGTGTGAACGTTCACAATCACCAAACTAGAGACGAGCCCAAAAAAACTGAACTCATATATTAAAAATAGTCGAATGAACCCATCAACTAATATTGGAGCAGACCCACTAACCAACAACTCACTGCAATGAAAACGACATCAACAAGCATCAACAACTGTTAAACGAGTTAAAACACAAAAAGCATAAAAAGCGTGAATCCAAAGTCCTTTCGAACCTAAGAGTCAAAAGTCAATCTGAAGAAAGGAACCCAACAATTATACCAACGAACTAAACAACAAAAACAACAACGCGTCATAAATCACCTAGATCTGGAAGCATACCATCCATAGAAATAAAGCTCGATGAAAATGGTGGCATGGGGTTCAGAGATCAAGATGTTTAACTTTAGACCCTTAATGGGTTATGAAGCAATCTGAACCGACAAAAACCAAATTTCACAAAACAAAACAAAACTCAGACCGGAAAAGGGGTAGATCGAATCAGATGAACGAGAATTAACTTGGCAAGTGTAACAACCCGATTTTCGTTAGATTTATTTTAATTGTTTTTATGTGTGTTTATTTATGCTTGTACGTGATTAATTGCTTAGGTGTGTATTTTAGTGGGTTTTAGTGTTAGAATGGTATTTTGGTCATTTTGGTGGGCAAGGGTAAATTAGTAATTTTATCATATAGATTATTTGGTGGTTTGAGTGAGAATAATTATTGTTATTAAGTGACTAGAAAGTGGGGTAATTAATTAAGAGCCGGTAAGTAATCGTTATTTTTTACAGTTAAGTGAGTAGAAACTTTTTGAATTGGTTATGAGTGTGTTGAGCCCATTAAGACATTAAGAGTTAAGCCCAATAGTGAGGAGCCTATTTAAACTCTATTCTTTGAGGAAATTGGGTCACATAGAATCATTTGTTCATTTTCACAAAACATTTCAAAATAGTTAGAGAGAGAAAGAGCTAGAAAGAGGGTTTTGAAGAGAGAAGAACAAGGAGAGCAAGAAGAGGGTAGAGATTCAAGGGATTGGAGATAAAATGAAGCACTAGCTTAGATTTGTGAAGATTTGAGGTAAGGGGGCTAGTTTTCATTCATAATCTTCTTGTATAATCTCTTTTCTACTTCTACCCATAAGTGCTTATTTGTGAAAAGTGATTATTATGATTTTAATTGATAAAATTTGTGCTTATGCTTTGATGTAATATTGGGGTATGTGAATTTGATGTAATATTGGGGTATTGCATCATGAGTTGACGACATAGTCGTAATTGATGGTACTGTGTCCATGTAGGAGTCGTGTTTAGGCGCATTACATACATTTGGTGAATTTGTTAAATGCGTCATATTTGATTATGTGTTTGATGAACCTTGGTGGTTTATGCGCATTGGTGAGTTTGGTGAATTGTACACTTGGTGATATTTTGTGAATATGTGAAAATGTGTACTTGTTGATGTTTGTTTTTAATGGTGATACTTGTACATTTGATGGTTTGAATTGATGATGTTTATTTCGGTGAAAATAATGGAGTGTAGTTTATATGAATGTGATTTTATGATCTTTTGGCGTTGATGACTTTCTTGCTTATGCTTTAAAATGATGAATTGTATTTGTTGAGTTGATTAGGCTAAATGAAAATAAGGTGAGTAATCCTTTCATTGATTGTTGTTGATAAATGATAAGCTTATGTCGATGACTTGATTAGAGATTGAACATGTTTGCTATGCTATGTTAGAATTTTGATAGCATGATGTGTATGGAATGTGGGATAATATTCATGTGATGTTAGTGTTCTATGAGAGATTGTTATGTATATGTATCATGCATGAAATCCTTGAATGCTTATGTTTGTTTATGTTGATTATGATTGATGTGAAGCTAACCCCCAATGGTTTTGACAGCCTACATGTTTATATGAATGGATAGACGTCGTGCAGGGGTGATTCTTTTAGTTGCTTGGTGAGTTGCTTGAGGATAGTGGGAGCTTCCTCTGTTTACCTGTTAGAGTCTTAGATTAGGCTCTGATTAGGATGTCCGTATTTACGTTGTTATGTTGGATTTATTCTGTTGTTGAGTTTTTGACCCAAATGTCGGGTTTTGGAGATTTTATTTGGTGACGTATATGTATGAGTTTTGACATGTATATTCTTGGAGATGTATGTTTTATATCCGCTGCGACTGTTGAGATTTTATATATATATATATATATATATATATATATATATATG
>Ga0228710_1008472_pt1 | contig 14720 bp, 14 predicted proteins | sample MedpolnodulmetaG_FD_177995 | JGI IMG/M metagenome (GOLD analysis project Ga0228710, IMG submission 177995) | Root nodule microbial communities from Medicago polymorpha collected in Santa Monica, California, United States - pink nodules | ecosystem: Host-associated > Plants > Roots > Nodule...
TGCCTAATGTGCAATTATCATAGAAATCTAGTTTGTTCAATTTTTCATTCCCTAGAAAACCTTGTTTAGGTAACTCAACCAAACCCCTCTCACTGACATGACCCAACCTCAAATGCCACACTTTAGTTATGTATAGAGTGTCTACACTAGCAACCGATGCATGAGCTATAACAGTGGAACCTTCTAAAATATATAAACCATGTATTTTAGACCCTTTAGCTATAACTAATGCACCATGAGAAATTCTCATCATACCACGTTCAATTCTTGTGCAATATCCTAGACCATCAAACATGCTTATAGATATTAAATTTCTCTTAGGTTCAGGAATATACCTCACATTCTTCAAAAGGAAATCACGGTCATCAAACATTTTGAGACGGATAGTACCCATACCTTGAATTTTACAAGCCTTATTATTACCAAGGCGAACAAATCCACCTTCTTTCAGCTCTAATGTTTCAAAGTACTCCTTTCTCGGACAGATGTGATAAGAGCACCCAGAGTCTAAGACCCAGCCCTTTTCAGTTTTCCAACTTGTTACAGTTAGTGCTCCAACACTCTCATAACCTTTCTCTTCACTTGCAATCTGAACGGATGGATTACCACTTCCATTGCCCTTTCTCTCTGGACAATCCTTCTTGAAGTGACCTGGATTGTGACAAATAAAACATTTGTACTGTGTTTTATTGCCACCATCATTCGACCTAGACTTTGACCTGGAATTCTCGCCTTTCCCGTTTCCTCTGTTTTGACTTCTCCCCTTGAGACATTCAAGCCTTCTCCCCTATCATCAACCTTCAACTCTTTGAACTTGGTTAACTCTTTGGTTCTCAAAGCTGCTTGGACTTCCTCCAAAGTGATAATGCCTTCTTTTCCATAAAGCATTGTATCCTTGAAATTCTCAAAGGACCTACGTAAAGCACATTGTAGGTGTAAGGCTTTATCCTCATCTTCCAGATTTACATCTATGTTCACCAAATCATCAATAATCTTATTGAACTCCGTCAGTTTCTCCATTATAGGTTTTGACTCCACCATTCGGTAAAAGTAGAGTTGTTGTTTTAGACATTGTCTATGTGCCAAGGACTTGATCATGTACAATGAATCAAATTTATTCCACATAGACAGAGCAGTAGTCTCCCTTGCTACCTATCTCAACACCTTATCCCCAAGACACAGAATGATGGCACTGACCGCTTTATCATTCATCTCAGTCTTCTCAGTAGGTGTTAGATGCACAGGCATCTGTGCTTCTCCCTTCAATGCTTCAACACACTTTTGTTGAATTAGAATTGCCCTCATCTTTACCTTCCACAACCCGAAGTAGTTATTACCGGTAAACTTTTCAATATCCCATTTCGAACCCATTATACCTGGTTATTGATTTGACCTTTGCCCCACGGTGGGCGCCAATTGTTGTGAATTCGTTGTGAAAACCACACCAATAATAAACTTGATGCGTGGAGCAAATTAATACCAAGTAATCAAATCAAGTGGGTGATAAAAAATTATTTCAAACAAAATTAAACAGCCGAAGATAAAGGAAGAAGGAGAACACAAGAATCTGTTTACCCAGTTCGGTCTAATGATGACCTACTCTGGGGGAAAGAGCAGCTCTCCGTTCCACTATAAAATATGAGTTTCTTTACAAAGAGATATTGAGTTACAAGAATCAGTCTTCAAACCTAATTCTACCCAAGTCTCAATCTCTTCCCGTGACCAAGAGACTGAATCCTAATAGTGTTTTGTTCAAGGTGAATCAAAACAATCCCAACCCTAGTGTTTGTTGCCAAGAGAAATTCTCTATAAACCCTAGTTTGTAAGTTGGCTTCTAAACCCTGTTTCTACACACATAATCATCTGATACAAGGTTTATATTTATAGTGGAAAACATCCCTCAAAAATTGGAACAGAACTGGCCCATGAAAAAGCCATTTTAATTTTTATGTTGTCACGCAATTTGGGCGCCGATTTTTCACATAGCCAAAAGGCTACTTTTGCATGCACAATTCGGGCCCTGAACTGCTCCATTCGGGCCCCGAATTTGACATTTTCAGGATGCATGTTTTTGAGTCATTTTCCAACATAACTTATTCAAACATATAATAAGGAATTTCAAAAGCAAAGTATTCTAACTTGCTTGATTTCCACATTTATAAAGGTCACCAATTTTTTAGAAAGATGCAGCTATTTTGCGTAATTTGATCATTTCTCCCTTAGAACAAATTTTTTCAAGAACATGTTATTCAACCCGTGCGAAACATGAGTTTTTAACTAGTTAGAAGAGAAAAAGAAAACATAAAATCAAATATTATGGTTCTACTTACCAAAGATATCTAGATACCAGAAAATTTGAACCAACAAGTATGCAAGTAGTCGACCTGAAAATCAACAAATCATTCAGGAAAAAATAGTCAAGAATAAAAATGCTCGTTATAGGCCTAAAAAATTTCAAAATGCTGGTTTGGAATCAACATACCCAATTGCCTTAAAGGCAGCAACAAAATATTCAAAACTCGTCGGCAGCGACATACTGACCAACATTTCCCGGAAGAAGTCTCATGAGGATCACTGCGTGTAGCCTTGTTCGCAATCTTCACAATAGGAATAGAAAGAGTACCATACTTTTTCGTAAATTCCTTTTCTACACTTAAATCTGTAAGGAAAAAATATATTCTTGTTCATTCATTAATTAAAAAAAAAAGATATATTCCTTAAAAAAAAAAAAGATATATTTTTTTTCTATGCTAGTCAAAAAACTTTTTAGTGAACATGCTCCCTTCCATCTCCATTATAATAGATAGTTTACTTTTTAGATGTATTCAATAAACGATATATATAATTTTTAATATAGACCAAATACATTATTTCATAAAAAGTGAATTTTCTATTATAATAAAGACTGGAGGTGTACGATCGAATTTTAGAGTTTAATTTTCACATAATACCGATGTATAACACTTTACACTATCATAATCATATCACAACCAATTATATGTGTGACTTAAATAGACATCATGATAAAAGTCAAATGATTTTAATGATTTAACAACTATAATTGATAATAAAATAAATCTGTTACACTAATAGTCATTAATATCATGAATTAATAAATCCTTAAAAAAATTCGGGTTAATCCTCCGGTTTGTAAAGGAGGAGCTCGGGTAATCTGGAGTTTGATTGTGGGGTAAGTATTGTCTAACCAAAAATTGTTCCATTAAGAAATTAAACTCATATCCTCATAAACGATTCATCATTCGATTAAGTTTGTTAACCACTTGAACTTAATTGTTTAGTTTAAAAAATCCTTAATTTTAAACTTAAGCAAATGTTTACAATTAATTCTTCTTCCTGCCTCTTCAAAACAAAACCCACTCACTATCGATTTCCACCAACTGTCGATAACTTCAAATTTGTTCTAAATTTTGTTTAGAATTCATTGATTTTGATTCCTGGCAATTTTTTTGTGTGCTTATCTGCTTTGTTTTTAAGCTTAATGTTTAGTGTTATTTTGTTTCAGGTTAGTTATTGGGTGATTTAAAATTGGATTTAAAGGCGACATATACTTGTATGTGACAACTCAATTTGGCTGAAGATGTATCATTGGACATAAATTTGACAGCATAAAAGCATATTCACAATTAATCGAAGATAAAAAAAAATATTTGTTCATCTTTAAAGTGAATTTCTCTAGCCACTAGGCTATTTGACCAAAAAAAAAAAACTTGTTCATTGCCTTCAAATCCTTCGTCTGTAAACATTGCAATGAGTTCTATATCATCGACGGTGGCGGCAGCAACTGACAATGGACAAAAATATGTTGATGATGGTAGTGGGTGAGTTTTGTTTTCAAGTGAAAGTAAGAAGAAGAAAAGGGTGTGAAGCTTCCGAGTTTTCTTCCTCTCTCATGTGTTGGTTCTTTTATTGTCTTTTTTAAAACAAAACAAAAAAAGGTGTGCCAAATTGGCTAAAGATATATAACATTGGAACCTCAATGATACACAAATGCGATCCAATCCATTTATATATAATATAAATAATATTATTTCTATTGTATTTGGATAATCTTTGTTAAAGGATAGAATAATTTAAATGAAGGATAAGATAGGTAGGTACGAAAAAAGTCAGCCCAAACTCCTATATTACCTTTAGGTATATAGTATAGATATATAATATAGATATAATCTGTACTATCTATAAAGAGAATATATGAGTTTATGCTACCTATTTTCCTTTCTTATTTTACCGTTCAGGCCTTCACTTAAACTATTTTATCCTTTTATTATTTTATTTAAATTATTAATTAAAAAACTACATCCATTAAATTAAGAACTACCCAGTACAATAAGAACAATCTTATACATTATAAAAAGATTTTATTTTAATTATTTTTGAGATAACTAATTTTAATTAGATTTGCCATACATATTTTATTTTATCATAATATATGTAAAAATTGGTATTGCTTTTTATATCCAATTAAGCGCGAGCAATAAAAACGACAAAAAAACGGGTACATTAGTGTGTGTTCGTTTCTATTAGTATAGCTAAAGAGAATACATGGTTTTGAGCTGATCTGTTGCCCTTAAATAAATTTGACTATAAGAATGTTGTTTTGTTGTTGTTATATTAAAAATGATAAGAATGTTGTTATATTAAAATTTGATAATAAAAAAATATTGTTTGTAATTTATTTGCATTAGCACAATGAAAAGAGGGGACAAATGGGCAATGTGTACCCATCTGAATGCTAGTGTTGCTGCTGCCAGTAGGAACTTTGTCCGCGTCCACCAACGCCTGATTTCTGCCAGCCACCGTCGCCGTTGTTACTGTGGCCGCCTCTGCCGGAGTTTCTCCCCTTGTGACCGCGGTTCCGTCCCCGATTGTTGTTGTTGCCGCGACTACTACTGTTGTTATTGACAGCACGCGCGGGATTGGCAGTAGGAGAGGTGGAAGAAAATGAATTTTCATCTGTGATTTCATTAGCAAGGGTTCTTGAGATGAGGAGTGGCTAGATTCGCGTGCAACACGTTGGACCATGGTTGATTCTTCTAGTTCCAACCAAGATTTCGCTGTTTCAAATGTCGGCAAGGGATCGTGTTGCTGAATGTATGTGACGAATCCTGCGTATGATTCGGTGCGTCCATAAATAATTTTCAACACAAGACGAGTGTTGTTCACGGGAGAATCAACATTTGCAAGCTGATCGACAAGTAATTTGAGACGATTGCAGTAGGCTTTGGTAGACAGAAAATATTCCAAATTCGTGTTGGTGAATCGATGTTCGAGGTGGACTTCTCTCGAATGCTTGTTATCTTGGAACATAGCAGCAATTTTCTTCCAACAATTTTCAGCAGTATCATTGATTACCAGAATGTAACTAAGAATATCCTGGGTTACGGTGGCATACATCCACTGCAAAACGACCGCGTCGTGTCGTTTCTAGAAACCGGGATCGTTTTTCTTTGTTGCTTCTGCTGTTTGTTTTTCTTTTTCATCAATGGAAGTGATGATATGATCAAGAACGTTATGAACACAAGCTTGAACTTGAAACAATGCAGACCATGAGAGATAGAGGCTTGAATTGTTGTCCAACGTGATTGGAATGATGGATTTCATGTTGGTGATTCCAAAAGCATAGTGGAATTTGGGTTGTTGGGTTGCTGCTTCAGCTGTTGTTGCTGTCATATAGGAATTTGAGTGGTGGCTAGGAAAGAAGGTAGATCGAAAACCTAGCTGATACCATATAGGAAAATGTATTTCGATGGTTTTCATTGCATATGTGATGTCTGTAATATACATTTGTTACAACAATATATTAGGAAAATAATAATGGCTTATGAATACAAATTGCCATTGACTTATTCTGTTAATAATGCTAATAACTGCACATCACTATTTGCTAAATATACACATATTCTATCAGAGTCAACTAACCCTTTCTCTGCCCAGTTGGATTTTTCATGGTAAAGTTTGATTTTTTGAACCCATGTTTTAAGTAGTGTTTGTGTAGTTAAGTGTTGTTAACGGTTGGTGTTTATTCATTGTGTTATCCATAAGATGTTTGTGGAAATGCTTCTCATTTGAGTTTTGAAATTTTTGCGTTTTAATTTAGGAAAATGTTAACCAGTGTCGCGGGGCACTAGTTAAAAAATCAAATGTAGAAAGTATTAAATTGAAACTTGTGTTGTCAACTACTAAAAAACATAACAAAAATGATATTTTCACTTTAAAATTTCATTTTTTAGTTTCCTTAACCCTTTAATTTATTTTTCTGGATTGGTATGAAGTTTTTTATGAATTTATGAATATGATTGATGAAGATGAAGATGAAGAAGATGAATATGGAAGAAGATGAAGAAAGGTGAAAAAAATAGGTGTTGATGGTGTACTATTAGATCTTGGAGACATGCATTATCTTATGGTTGTCATTTTAAAAAAATAAAACGATTAAGTTGAAAAGATCAAACGGTTCAAATTAAAGAAATTAATAGGGTTTATGGTGGACCACCTATAATGTTGGTCCACCATAAGCATTTGAGGTTAAACTTAATAGCTTTTGACGGAGGAAAAATTAAAGGACCAAAACATGAGTTTTATTAATTATAGGAGCAAAATGAAAACCTGAAATTAATTAAATGACTAAATTGCCTATTAAACCTATTATTTATTACTTTATCTATTTCCAATTTATTATATTTTCCAATTCTTAATCAATATGAAATTGCTTAAGTTTCATATAGTAATTTGTAACAGAGTAAGTATAACATAATAAAACTCAAATTTTGAAAACTTACTATCGTAAATTAATTGTTCTCGAAGTCCAAATCGGCTGTCACTTGGAAAAATGGAAGGTGTTTTAGCCAATGCAACTAACACACTATTGTATTCCTCAAGATCTCTGGACAAGGCTTTACTAAACAGATCTTTGTACTGGCCGAGTAACCGCAAAGCCACATCTATACCAAAACACACATGAAGAGTCAATTTCCTACAAGTTTTATTAATAAAGAAACTCACTCATATGTTGATCCCCTCATGCAAGTGCAAGAGTAAAAAATAAAAATAGGAGAAAAGTTGAATTTAAGAGAGAGATATTGAGGAGTTAGGATTCTCTCCATTTACAAAAATAAATGAATATTTTCATTTAATAATATATACACATAAAATATAGATTAACCGTAGATCCTACCAATAAATGAGTTTCACACCATTATTAAATTTTATTGTGTCTGTATTTTATTAAATGAAATAAATGGAGGAGATTCAAACTAGAGAGGATATCCATTTTGGTAACGTGTGACAGGTTTTTTTTTTGAGGGAACGTGTGACAGGTTTGTCAAGTCCAATCCTAGGATACCCATTTTTATTATTTAATTGTTATTAAGGTTATAACAACGATCCCACCATCACTCTGTATGAAGAAAAAAAAAAAAACTTGATTTGATTTTATGATTGGTTATTTTTAACACATCGAAACCTAAACAAAAATGAAAATCCAACACACAAATCCAAACCCCCAATTTATGAAATTGGATTTAATCCAACACATAAGCCAGCAAAACAAAACAATTTTAGTCCAATACATAAAAAGAACTAGGAACATAATAAAGAGGATTCATGTGTACGGTAGAATTTGCCTAGAAACAAAACAATTTCAGTTATATATATACATATATATGGACATGGAAATGCTATAAGACACCCACCATTTTACGAGAATGTGTGTTTTAGCATTGAACACCCTTCCGTTTGGACAAAACACCTCAACATTCCTTTAGAGGGCAAATATATATTTCACAAATTACTATTAATATTTTTTTATTCCATTTATTCTCTCCCTGCTCGCCTCAGAAAAGAAAAAAAACTCTTCTCCCTCAATCAAAGAGGCAGGACGCAGGTACAGGGGGAAAAAATATTGGGGTTTCTCACCCATACCCTTCATCATTGTATTTTTAATTCTATAATTAACACCATGTTCTCTCCTTCAAGGAGATAGGACATGAGTATAAAACCAATTTTAACTATCTTAATATCCCTACTTAGGTCACAAATCTGTATTACCAAGCTCTGTGTGCAACTAACAGCTTTAAATTTTAAATCATAATATTCCAACGTTTTTTTTTAACACTACGTCAACTCTAAATTTGCTTACCGAATATTTTAGCTGTGATACATCGCTCAAAAAGCAATACTCGATTTTGTGAATTGGGTTCGTCGAACAGTCTGGTGGGGGTTTTGGAGTAAAGATAGGTAGTGAGTTCTTTGTGTTCATTAGCAGCAGCTATAAGAACTGGGATTTCGTATTTGCTGTTCTGTATTTCTAGCAGCCTTTCATGGGACTCATTTTCCGTCTCTAATATGCACTTTGCCATATTAATGTTTCCGGTACAACAAGCAACAAGAGCAAGAGCTGTGTCACCGTCATTGTCTTTCATGTTTACTAACTTGTCTTTCCCTTTTTCCATCAACATTTTCACATTTTCCACATTTCCAGTAACTACTGCAGCGTGAAGTAGCGTCCTACCAGAAGCGGATTTTATATATATGTCTGAATCTGTATGTCCAATATCTAAACCCCTCTCGGCCCTCCTGAATATATGCTTATGTTCTTCGCCAAGGCTATCGTCGTCCAATACAGCTGTCATTTCAATAATATAAACTAAATGAGGGTTGGTTTAAGAATAAGGAAGGTGCGAATTCTAATAATGATTTCTCTGGATTGACTTTTAATAAAATTGCTTGCTTGAAAGAAGAAAAAAAATCAGTTTTATACCAATTACAATTTAAAAACGTACTTACTCTCCTTCCATGGATACAGTTTCCCTTTTTGAGTTCTGCCGTGTATGTTAGCCAAGTGATTCCATGCTTCGTGAGCTTTTTTAAAATGAAAAAGCTCATCCTGAATGCGTTTTCCACATGATATTTGAATGATATGCAAAGCTTTCGCATTCTTCTTCTCCCAAGAAACTTCTCTTTCAACTTTAGAAACACTTTGGTAAGCATTGCCGAGACCTTTCAAATATTTTATCCATTGCATGTAATTAAGATAAGATATTTTAGCAAAAAAGAGCACGTGTGGGAGTTTGTTAGATTTAAATCAGATTAGATACGAACCTTGCTCAATATCTGGGGTCGCTTCTAACTCCTTGCCTTTTTTGTTGCTCAAATGCTTTCCTGCCTCAAAATTTTCTTCCAGTGAAGAAGCCTCACCAACAATGTCCCACAAACCTTTCCCCATCAGATAATTTGTCATAAAAACACTCCATCTTTCGTAGTTGTCATAGGTGAGTACTTCAGGAACTATTCCAACGGAGGCAACACTCGTAGCTTTCATTTTATTGCCTGTTCATGAACTATTTGAGAGTTGGAACTTTGCACGTTAACGTGAACTTGGGATCGAATAATGAATACTAGTCAAGTAACCTATAAATAAAGACACTCAGGTCAGTAATGTAATAGTAGCGTTTTTTTTTTTTTTTTTACTTATAAGAAAATGTCATAACTTCCTTAAAAAAAAAAGTCACAACTTTTAAGGTGTAGTTATTGTTTAAAAGACTTTTTCACCCCTCATTTAATATTTCTCTTTTTAATATTAGTGGATGTGTTTATTGTTTCACAATTTTTTACAAGGGTATATTTGTAAAAATATTCAAAAAGTTACCTTAATATAATTGCATTGGTTTTAATGTTTTTTTGATTTTGTTTCTTATAATAAGGACCGGATGGAGTATATCCAAACATATAATTTTAATTCTTTTTGAATTATTCAAGTAACTTTTATTCAAATTAAAGATTTAAATGGATACACGTGGACACAAAAAATATGATATCGAGTCCGTTCATTGTATAAATATGATATTTGCCCCCTCATACATTGGTAACATTGATCAACCACAATGTTACAAGTAGCTTTTATTTTTTATTTTTTTTCTCTCTCTTTTTTACAAGTATTGTGACATTATGATTGACCAATGTCACTAATATCACAAATTCTATGTCACCCAAGTACTACCCGAATATACAAGGCTTTCAATCACGATTTTAAGTAAAGTGTCAGCCATTTTGCAGGTATGAGAACAGAAATGAATCATGGTTTGGATTGGAGATGACTTTGCTCTATGAAGATTATCTATTAAATCAGTGGATGTAGTTCTCCTGCAACTATTCAAAGTTGGCTCCTGTAGACAAAAATAATTAATGCACGGTGAGGAAAACTATGACAGAGGGGGAAAAAACAAGCTGTGAATGGCAGTGAGGAAAACTACATGACAGTGGGAAACCTGCATGAGAACAAGGAAAGACAAGTTGGGAAGGTACATGACAATGAACGGGAAAAACAAAATTGGAAAACTTATCAATTCAAACAACATCATGTCCATTCATTTGCTCAGGGAGTAGAAACATTGTTCTCTTTCAAAGTTATCGCTTAAATTTCAACCAATTAGTTAGAGGATGTGTCGTTAGCATTCTACTTAATTAAAGAATATCCGAGTGGATTACTTGCTTAACGAATATATTTGCGTGGATATAAAGAGGACACATATCATATTCATTCAACGGAACGAACTCATATATCATATTATTCGCGTCTATTGATATTCATTTACATCCTTAATTTAAATAAAAGTTATTTGTATAACTCAATAAGAATTGAAATTATACGAGTAACTAAATAAGGATTAAAATAAAATACATTTGAACTTTTGTAAAAAAATGCATTTGAACTAAATTATACATCAGTGTATAGTAGTGTAGATCGAATTGTTCAATACGTTATGATAGTTTATCTCACACGTAGATATAGATATAGAGTTAGTTACACACATACTTAGTTATATGTTTTTCTTAAGAATAGTTAGTTATATGTTAGTTGCTTACGGTTAGAAGTAATTGCGTTATTTAGTTGTATAAGGTGGTATCATTTGAATTGTTTAAAATTCTAAATTCTTTAAAAAAATTATCTCTTTCAAGCACACTCTAAGCTCTCATTATTTTAATTTGATAATTTTTTATACTTAATCAACAATGAAGAGTTTTTTTTTTCCTATCTGAAGTTTTTCATATCAATATTATATTTACACTCACTACTAGAAAAAGCAAAATTAGTGACAGGAATTAGTGGTAGAAAAAATGAAATTCCTCACAAATTCCTTGGTCACAAAATTTAGTGACGAAATTAGAGAGGGAATTCACGTTTTCCCTCACTAAATATCCCTCACTAATTTTTGTTTTTTTAGTAGTGACTATTTTCTTTGAGGGGATTATATTGGAACCCTCCTCGCCTCTGCCTTCTCTCTAACCTAGACCCGTCGCCCTTCCACACCCTCCAAACTCTCCGATGTAGGCATTGATCGTGGTGGTGTGATGAGCTCTGCCTCCACATCATCCACAAATCCCTTAGGGTCGCACATCACTTGAGTTTTGGTGGATCCAGGTGTTAAAGCCATTTTGGGTATGTCCTTGGTTCTCGATACTGGAGCTGTTTCTTCCATGTTAAAGCAGTTTCAGCTATTGTTTCTGATTCAAAAAACCCATACACGTTGCTTTTTAGAAGATTCGCATATCAGTTTGATTTCTGGTCATGTGGGTCGCAACCTTTTGGTGGTGGTTTAATTTTATGACTTTTTCTCATTTTGTAACTGGTGTTGTGCTCATCTTGCCTTGAATTCATGATTCTAACCCAAATTTGTTAAAATTTGCAGAAAAAAATTGTTTAGATTCCAACCCTATAATTTGAAGATTGTTTGATTTTGGACCTTCATGGGATCAAATTACAAAATTTAAGGTACTTTCGCCCCCTGTAATTTAAGGAAATTTCGGTTTACCCCCTGCCATATCATTGATTTTGTACAGTCAAAATTCATGAAGATCCAAAACCAAAAATCTTCATATTACAGGGTTGGAATCTAAACAAATTTTTTTTACAGAGAGGTAAACCGGAATTCACTAATATTACAGGAGCGCTGCCATTGTTACAGGGAGTTAAGGTACATGAACCGCCTCAGTGTTGACTGATGGTTCAATCACTGCATCGAAGACCTTTAGTTAGTTTTATGATTAATTAGAGGTCGATACACTTGTGTGTTGTTTTAATTTTTGTATCACCCGTTTGGGGTCGACATACACTCTTTATGGATTTACTGGGTTAGGTTTATGTCCCCTCAGTTTTTATGTAATTTTTTCTTTTTTTTTTAATAATATTTAGGGTTAATGGTGCTTTACCCCCTAAAATATAGGTCATTTTCGGTTTTCCCCCTGAATTTTTTTTTTATTAACCCCCTGTAATATATTTATTTTTGGAATACCCCCTAATTGGTCATTCAAAAACGAAAAAAATTTTGAAAAAAGAAAAAATTTCTTAGGTAGCAGAGAACATGGATAAGACAACAACGAGGTTTCTTAGGTTTCTTGAACATATAGCAAAGAGTACCATTGCCACAACCCGTGAACAACTAGCAACGAGCTCGGTAAAGACAAAAAACGAACTCCGTGAAGATTTAGGAAACAGTCATACTATAAAGAGAATAAAGAAACAGGTACCAGCACCAAATATAAGAAAGAGCACGGTAGAGACAGAGAAGAAGAATCATGAACAGGTAGAACAAGAAAAATGTAGCATGGTAGAAAGTAGCAGCGGAGCCAAAAAAAAATTAAGTAGTGGGGGCAATATTTACATATAGATTTCTAACATTAAATATATTTAAAATATTACAATAATTTTCTGTAGATTTTCTTATTTCTAAAATGAAAATAGAATAAAATAAGTGTTTCAAAACATATGGACTAGAACTTTTTTTGAGAAAGAAAGAACTTTTATAACTGTTATTATTATTTCAAATAATAAATAAATAGTTTAGGTATATAACATTATAGAAGTACTGTTTTCGAAAAATAAAGCTAAATAAAAGAAACAATGAGTAGCTAAATAAAAGAAACAATGAGTAGCAAAAATAAAGCTAAATAATAGAAGTACTAGTTATCATACTCTATCATCATATTTATAACACTGTATGTATGTATGTGTGCTGGTGCTGGAGATCTATAATGTAGTATTATATAGGATGGATACGAGAAACTCAAAAAGCTAGTGAGGGCACTTGCATGCAGAAGAGCCAAAGTGGCTCCACCACCGATAGAAACAGAAAATCTAGCAAACAAGAAGGTGGGGGTACGTGAAAAACTACTTGAAATGCAGAACAAGGAAAATGTAGTACCTGTTCTTCTGGCTGCTGCTAATGGATACAAAGAATTGGCTACGTATCTTTACTCCAAAACTCCCTCCAATGTGTTTGATGGAACCAATTCACAAAATCGAGTTTTGCTTCTTTCACTATGTATCACTGCTGAAATATTTGGTAAGAAAATTTTAAGTTACTACTTATGTAGATTTGACTGCGATTTTTAACGTTTGAGGAAACTTTAAATTTTTTGATAGTAGTTTGTATGAAAAAAGTATTTGTATTGTAAATACAATAAAAAAAAAATTACTTTTTCGAATGTATTCTTGGCCATTATACCATTTTCATTAGTTGAGTCTAGAGGTCAAGCTAATTCATATTTAGTGTTGGGCAAGGCTCAAATAAAATTACTTCTTCTAGATGAAATCCATAGGAAACTAAAAAAATAAATACCATTCTCATGTATTGTATGAACTCCTCAGAAGGTAGATTTTCTCATTAAGGGTCGTGACACTTTCTAATATAATACAAATGTTTCAAGATACTTGCTAACATTTTTTTTATTTTTTCTATGTGGTTTTATTTTTTTTATCAGATGTGGCTTTGAGATTACTCAGACGTTTCAATGATCTACCCAAGGAATCATTATCAATATACGAGTTCTCCGTCCCTAAGTTGCTAAGGGAATCATTATCATTACCTGTCAAAATCTTAGAACCGGATCCGCTCCATCAACCCTTACCTGATAAATTCTCAGCCCTAGTTGCATTGGCTAAAATGCCTTCAGCTTTCCCAAGTGGCACCCGATTCATTCGTAGAGAACAATTCATTTATGATAGTAAGTTTTCGCCCTTTTCTCAATATCATTATAAAAAAAAGAGAGAGCATGAGTTTCGTTTGTAGAATAATAAGGATCCGTATTATGCAGTCTTGCGCGTAGAAAAGGATTTCGGAGACAACTATGGTATGCCAGAAATTGAAAAATTCGTCCAACAGGTAACACGTAACACACCTGCTGTTGATGATGAAAGACCACTCAAGACATCTTCCATAGACGTAGACCGGTCGTGTGGCATCGGCACAAAGGTTTTGGATTTTCTTTATCTTGTAATGCTTTACGATATGTTATGTTCTTTCTCTCTTACTGTCATATATTGGACAAAATTTATATGATGTTCTTTATTTATATTTAAAACCTGGTTTTTTTACGTCTTTTTATAATCAAAACTATAAAACTTTTTTTTTAGAGAAACAACAAAAACAGCACCTATAGCACTGCATATAAGTTTTCTCATATATATAATTAATTATTTTAGTTCATTAGACAAAGAAAAGTACTTCTACTTGTTACTTTCATACGTGAGTACATATATCATAAACGGCTCAAACATTTTCTTTAGGTTGGCTCTTCTCCGCACTACTGGTTTGGATATTTCTCTTTTGGCCTCTGAAGCATTTGGGTACGTCGTGTTTGTTAGGTTTATTAGATACTCCCTAAAAATAAAAGCATGGATCCAAAATTGGAAAGGGTTAAAA
>Ga0228710_1008473_pt1 | contig 14719 bp, 3 predicted proteins | sample MedpolnodulmetaG_FD_177995 | JGI IMG/M metagenome (GOLD analysis project Ga0228710, IMG submission 177995) | Root nodule microbial communities from Medicago polymorpha collected in Santa Monica, California, United States - pink nodules | ecosystem: Host-associated > Plants > Roots > Nodule...
GTGTGGGGTGGTGGTGGTGAGGGAGAAGAAGTTGAGGAGGGTGGTGGAGGTTGTTTGTGGTGATTCGACATTGGCAGTTCAACAACGAGTTGAGGATGCAGGTTTTCCTAATGTAATTGTCATGCCTATGGGAGGAGATAAAGTTCTCATTACTTGCAATGGAGGTGAGGACTTTTGGAAAGTGTTTCATGGGGCTATTGATTTTTTTGGTTTGTTATTTTCTAATTATCAAAGGTGGATGTCAAAGGAGTTTTGGTATGAACGTGGGGCGTGGTCACGTGCTTATGGAGTTCCGTTCATGCATGGAACAATGCTTTTTTTTTCAAATTATGTGTCTTGGAAGTTGGGAGATTTATTCATGCTAATGAATGCACGGTGGTCAAGGCTCGTTTAGATTATGCACATATTCTTGTGTTGACACCGAATAATGAAATAGTAAATCAATCTTTAAAGTTTTTCATGGATGGAAACAAATTTCTTATCAAGTTGGTGGAGGAATGGGGATGTAATTTGGGAGAGGATGCATTTATGATGGAAGTTGAACTCGACACTAAGCCTGAAATGTTATTACAATCTAATCATGTCGACAGATTGGACGAGGTTCAAGGGGAATGGGAACTAGATGAGTTGGTTAATGACTTGCATAAGGAATGGAGTGATCATGTGGTTAAGAAGGATATGTCTAATAATTCTAATGCATCAGTGTCTAAGAATTTGGTTGAGAAAGCACAAGGTGCAGATTTTTTTGAGGTGCAATTGTCTCCGGTATTACAACCTTTGTCGAAGCCAACAACTGTTGAAGGTGATTTGTGTTGTGCGAACAAGCAGGAGGGACATGAAAAACAGCTGAAGGAACCTACTACTAAGGGTCCGTTGAGTTTTGACTGGCTATCGAATCAAAACCAATCTCCGAAGGTGGAGCTATCTTCACGACATTAAGCAAGGAGAGCACGACGGATGACTTGATTTTGAATAAGGATAACAATAATTCTTCTTCGACCAAGTTGCGACTGAAGAAGAAGAAAGGAGGAAATGCCAAACACTCCGTTGGTTTTATGAAGAAAATTGCTCGTATGCCCGCACATGATAGAAAACAAATCCTTCACCCTTTGAAGAAGCAAAAGCGGAAGAGAAAGGAGCGGGTAATGAACAATAAATCCAATGACACAGCTAACTCAACGACAAATTCATCAAATAATACATCTTCTTTTGTTAACAATGACTGGGAGAATTGAGTGTTGTTACATGGTGATGAGTCATAAATTAGTGTTTTTTTATATATTATTTGAGTCCGTTTTATTTAGATTTTATATGTTTTTATTTCCTTTTTAGAACTATTTTACTTCAATTGCAAGTTATTTAATTTCAGGAACAAATATTTGAAAGATTGTATCTTGGAGCAAAAGAAATGAGATTTGGAGCTGATTCGGGTTGAAAATACGAAGATTTGGTACAAAAATGTGAAGACTACCAACCAGAGAGGTTGGCACGGCCCGTGCCTCCAGCCACACGGCCGTGCCACCACTACAGACTGCCTTTTGCTGCTTTTGCTTCTCCGGCAAGCTGCCTATTTAGTTTATTTCTGTCCTAAAGCCCGTAGTTTCTTGTGAAACACTCTATTGATGTATTTCTTGGGGCTTAAGTAGTTGTAGACTATAAATAGAGCAGCTAGCAAACATATTGAATCATCTTTTGTTCTTGGAAATTAATAAGTGACAATTGTTTCTTTGAATAAAAGTTCTACTTTTTATTTATTTATTTTCTTTCATGTTCTTCTTCTTCTTCTCTTCTATGTCTACAATGAACATGTGTGAGTAGACTTCTTTGTCTTGGGATTGTTGGATGAGTCTAATGACCTAATCCTTTTCAAACCAACCCTCAAACCCTAATTTTATGTAAATCTATTTTCTAATCTATTTCACCGTTTTTATAATGAATTAACTAGTATTAAATCAATAAACCGAAAGGCGAGGGTTGATAGTTGTTAATTCATAATCACAAATATCAAGCGAAGTATCGAAAGATGAAGTTTTGATATTGAACAAGTGAAATTAGGCAAGGATTGCGAAACATGAGAATAGTCTAGCAAACCTTGAGACAATAAAGTTTCGTGCTTCAAGGATTTCAATAGCAATCAACCATGAGAATAAGTGATGAGTCAATAATTAGCGTTTTTAATATAATATTTGAGTCCGTTTTATTTATATTTGATTCCGTTTTATTTAATATTATTTCCTTTTTAGAACTATTTTACTTCAATTGCAAGTTATTTAATTTCAGAAACAAATAATTGAAAGATTTAGCCTTGGAGCAAAAGAAAGAGGATTTGAAGCTGATTCGGGCTGAAAATACGAAAATTGAGGACAAAAATATGTTTCCCCCAAGTCAGAGACTTGGCACGGCCCGTGCCACCAGCCACACGTCCGTGCCAACCTTCAGGATACTCTTTTGCTGCTTTTGCTTCAAGGACAAGCTACCTATTAGTTTATTTCTGACCTAAAAGCCCGTGGTTTCTTGTGGAACATTCTAGTGATATATTTTCTTAGGGCTTAAGTCATTGAAAACTTTAAATAGAGTAGCTAGTTATCATAACAATTCATCTTTTGTTCTTGGAATTCAATAGTGACAATTGTCTTTCTTAATAAAAGTTCTTTTTTTTACTTTCTTGTTATTTTATGTTCTTCTTCTTCTCTTCTATGTCTATGATGAACATGAGTGAGTAGACTCTTCTTGTCTTGAGATTGTTGGATAAGTCTAATGACGTAATCCTAATCAAACCAAACCATAAACCCTAATTTTATATAAATCTACTTTCTAATCTAATTTCACCGTTTTTATAATGAATTAACAAATACCAAACTCATAAAGCGAACGCGGAGGGTTAGTATTTGTTAATTCATCATCACAAATATCAATTCATAAAGCGAACACAGAGCTTTGATATTGGAACAAGTGAAATTAGACAAGGGTTGCGAAACATGAGAATAGTCTAGCAAACTTTGAGACACATAAAGTTTCGTTCTTCAAGGATTCTAATATCAATCAACCATGAGAATAGGCGTGGTTGCTAGAGGAACACACTCAATGATTTCGAGAGAAACTTTGATACGCTTAAGAGAAACTTGTCTTTAGAAAGTAGGTCCAATATAAAGTTTAGGTTTAGGGTTTGTTTGTGAAAGATTTGTTATTACGATGAACCAATAATCCCAAGGCGCTTTTTATTATTATTTTCTTTCGTTAAAAATCAAATCTTTACAACTGAACTCTCTTCTAATCATCTTCTAAAAGTTAATTAAATTAAACAACTCCCTGTTGGAACGATACTCTCTTTTTACTACTTCGGTAGAACTGTACACTTGTGGTTTTACTCATCAATAGGCGTGGTTGCTAGAGAAACACACTCACTGAAACCGAAAGGAGATGTGATAGGCTAAAGAGAAACTTGTCTTTAGAAAATAGGTCCAACATAAAGTTCTAGTGTTAAGGTTTGGGTTGTGAAGGATTTGTCACCATGACAAACCAATAATCCTAAGTCGCTTTTTAATATTATTTTCAAACCGTTAAAAATCCCAACTTTTCAACTGAAACTCTCTTCTAATCATTCATAGAAGTTGATTAAATTCATAACGCCCTGTCGGAGCGATACTATTTATTACTACTTCGGTAAACCATGCACTTGTGGATTTACCCCATAACATGGCAAGTCGGAAGTGGTGGGGGCGGATGTTAAGGACTTAGGGAAGGTAGTGGGTGTAAAGTATCATCGTGTCACTAAGAATAGTTTTAATCTATTGACGAGGGAGGGAAGGAGAGAGTGGAGGGCAGCATGAGGTGGTGCAGGGAGAAGATAGGGAAATTGTGAGCGAGGGTGGTATGTAACACCCCAAAAATTTCATGTAATGATTTAATGAAGTTAATTAGATTTATTCTTGATTTTATGATTATAATGATGTTATGATGCTAGAATATTATGTTAGTTATGAAGAAATAGATTTATGATGATTAATGACGTGTTAGGAGGACTATTATGATGAAGGGAAAGAGTAAATAAAATATTATAGAGGCGGAAGGTGTAGAATAGAAGTTTTAATTAAGTGGGGGAGGGAGAAGTAAAAATAATAGAAAATAGAATGGAAGGAATAATAGTATGATGTTAGCCCAAATATAAATAGAGAGTTAATAATCAAATTTGTCACTTTTGTTGAAACGTAGAAACAAGAGAAGAAGAGAGAAATAGAGGAGAAAACCCTAATTCTGGAGGAGAGAGCCAAAAAGCTATGACTTCGGAGATTCGAGGTAAGGGGGAGATTTCTTTCACTCTAGGGTATCTATTCTATGTTGGGGGTTGTTTGAACTCTTTAGATGTTAATGCTGTTATGATGTGATTTCGATGAGAAAATAACGATGAAGGTACATGATGATGATGTTGAAAGGTTAGAATTGAGGGAATCTAGTCTAGGGTTTTGAATTGAGTCTGTAGTCTTAAAAATGGTAGATAATTAGGTAGGATAATGGATAATTGGTGCTGGATTAATAGGGTAACCTTAGGATGATGATTTAGGAGTGTTGTAATTGAGTTTAGTGGTTTAAAAGTGATTATTGGGTGAAAAACACATTCTAAAACTGATTTTTGAAGCTGTCTGTTAACCCAAAATCGGGCCCCCGACTTTGAGCAGTTTTTCACACTTTCGGTTCGACAAAAATCGGCCCCCGAGTTTTGTGAGACAACCTGGGAAAATTCAACTTTATCACCATTTTCCATTTTGAACTGGGTCTCAGTGTAAACATGCAAGTTGTAGGTATGAATGTTAGCTTTATAATGGCTTTGTTCTGACTTCAAAATGATGTTTGTAACTTGAGTTATGATCTAAATACTACACATGGGTCAACATAGTCGTGGACCCTGCCTAGGCTTAGGAAAAACCAACTTTTCCACCACTTTCTGTTTCGAATTGGATCTAGGTATCTTCATGAAAGTTGTAGGTATGGATGTTAGCTTGAAATATGATTTGGTTTGATCTCAATAAGACATCCATAACTTGAGTTATAATCAAAACACTGCACTTAGGTCATGCTCTGTTTTTCTTGAAATTTCAGCACAACCCTCCCAATGACTCAAAAACATCTATGAGAGCATTAGTGAGTTTAAGCAAGCTATTAGTGTGTAAAGTAAATGTAAGGGGTCCTTTAACTACATATCTAAATGTGGAATTGTGTTGATTCATAGTTAGAAGCGATAACCTCAAGGTATTAGTGAGTCTAAAACATGAACCATTGATAGTGGCTTAAGTCAATAGAAGATAGCAACGATGAAACTATATATGAAGATAGGATCTTAAACTTAATGAGACTAAAAGAATAGACGGAAAACATTATGAGGAATGACGAAAGGAGTGATAAAGATCTTAAGACTGAGAACGAAGAGTAAGACATGTCTCTATTGCAAAAAGACGTAGGAAATGGGGGTAAAACTAATGATGGGTGTGGGTTTCTAAACATGATGTTGATTTGACAAAGATGTAAACTATAATATGTAGATATGATGTTAACCGACGAATGAGATGTTAACGTTTTAAGATGATGAGGTATGATGATAGTATAAATGTCGTATGATGATGATGAACGACATAATAAAAGATACTTATGAAAGACTTAAGGGGAAAATAGAGTAAGTTGTAAGAGGGTTATTCAGAAACTAATAAATATGAAAATGATAGTAAATTATAGTATGGGATAAATGTAGAGACGAGACTATCTGAAGAGCGTGAACTTAGGAAAGTTGTCAGGTTGAAAAGGAAAGGAATCAGGGTAATATGGTAAAGATAAATACACGACGAGGTGTAGGTGAACGAGGATTAGAGAGGAGTAGGTTAAATAGAGGGATGTGGTGAAAGATGTCAGTCACGGTAAGGATGAATAACGAGTTATTTATGATTAATGATACAAGATCATAACAATACAAATAGCGAGGACGAATTTAGAGAACTGATTACGATGATGAGATCGTTAGGATGAAACGTAAACAGAGATAGGAAGTTGTGTATGAAGTAAATGAACGAAGTGAGGGGTAGTAAGAGCGGTGAGTCTGGCTATGAATCTAATAGAAGAGAGTAAGATGAATGCGAAGAAAGATAAGGGATAAGATAAGAAAAGAGGGCAGTCTTAGGAATAGACCATAAACAAGGGATAAAGATAATCGAAGAAACTTAGAATAAATAATGAGTCTAATTATTTAAATTATATTTTAAAGGTACAAACTAAGATGGTAGAAGACTTAGGTAATAGACATTAATAATGATGAAATTAATAACTGATGATAGGGTCTTACGACTTAATAAGTCTAGTCATATAGACGGAAGTTATTATCAGGGAAGACGAAGGGGTAGTAAAAATCGTAAATACCAAGGATGAAGGATAAGGTAGGTTACTAGGAGTAAAGGGTGCATAGAATGTAAAGGAAACAAATGATGAGTGTAAGTCCTAAACATGACGTGAGTTTTAACAGGGAAATGCGTTAGATATAATTAGACGAACATGTAGTGTTAAATTAATGATAAGGTGTTAATGATGATGTAAAACGACACGATGATTGTTAAAATGACGAAAAATGACGAATGATGAAAAATGACGATTGACTATGATGTAAAGATGATGTGTTGTTGATGTGTCTTTCTAGATCATGTTTGGTGAGTCTTCATGCATCATATCATACTGCATAATGACGAATGACGAAATGTATGTTTCAGTAACACATCTCTGAACTACATTATTATGACGATAGGATCCGGTACCGGGATGCATGTAGGTCTAGGAATGAAGTATGTTGCATATAGGTCATGTTAGGTGAACTGTGATATGTGCTAATGATGTGAATATGATATGTGTGTTAAATGTGTGCATAATATGTATTTGTCAATGATGTTTATGAAATAAATTGTATGAATATTATGATTAATGATGATTTGATGAAGGATTGATGATGATGTGATGACGGACCGATGAGGATATGATTACCTATTTTATTATTCATGTATCTCAATATATGTTAAGATGTGAATTCTCACCCCTTTGCTGTTGTTTGTGTATTTTGGTGTCTGTACCCTCGGGGTACAGATACTCAGGACGAGGAGCTTTAGCTTTGCGGGACACTTAGAAGGTGATGACGAGGATATACTCATGTAGCTGTTATTTGTGATATTAAGTAGTCGAATAAATACGTGCTCTGATCTGTAACACTGGGGTTGGGTTAAATGTTGAATGCCTTGAATTATGAAGTTTAAGCACTATGATGTTTTATGCTATTTTTCCTAAATGATGTTAAAGACAAGATATTTTATAATTGTGAAATTTTTATGAAGTATCTTCCGTTGTTGTATTTGATTCTCTATTATTATTATTATTATTATTTTGAAAGATGAATGAATGTGTGTGACATCCTTTTTTGTTAAAACCATGATCATTATTATGAAAAATTACCGTCGGGAATTAGGGTGTTACATGATACGTGTTAAGGGAGGAGGAGTTGGTGGGAGAGTGGCGGGTAGGTAGTTACCATGAAGGTGTTGACCTATAATGTTATGTATTCAGGAGTCCAAGTTGAATGTGGTGACAGATACGTTGATCAAGTTAGTGTGGGGGGATGATTCATGCGGTTATTCGTTCCAACCGTCAATTGTGGCTTTCAGGCAGGGGATGCGGATGTTTTCAACATTTTTATTAATGATAGCTTGCTTATTGACTTGCCTAATTGTGGGGCGATTATTTACTTGGTACAAAGGAGATGGTGTGTCAATGAGTAGAATAGACAAGTTTTTGTTGTCTCATAAGTGGTGTGAAAAGTGGCCGACTGTATTCAAGTTGCTTATCAACGAGGACTATATGATCACATTCCTTTATTGTTAAATGTTGATGATGCTAATTGGGGTCCTCGCCCACTTCAGATGCTTAAATGTTGGTCTGACTATCTGGGTTACGAAGATTTCGTTCGTGAAATATGGAGCTATTTTGATTGTCATGGATGGGGCGGTTATGTGTTGAAAATGAAGTTGAAAATGATGAAAACATGCTTGAAGGAGTGGTATAATCAACACTTTCAGAATTTGGATAGGATGTCAGAGGTAAAAAACAAAATATCCCTTGTGGACTCGAAAGCAGAGATGTCGGCGCTTATGGAAGACGAGGTGCAAGAGTTACATGATTTATCAGTTAATTTGCATTCTTTGGCTCGTACTAAAAATAGTGTCAATTGGCAGAAATCTAGAATGAATTGGTTAAAGGAAGGGGATGCAAATTCAAAATTCTTTCATGGTGTTATGTCAAATCATCATCGTCAGAATGCTCTCTGTTTGTTGTCTGTCGATGGTGTTGGTGTGGAAGGGGTACAAAATATTCGGGCAGCTGTTTATAATCATTTTTATTCTCACTTTAAAGCAAGAGGGGTTGATCGACCGGGTGTGGAGAATCTTCAATTTCGAAAATTAACTGGTGCTCAGGCGGGAAACATGACCAAACCTTTCTCTCTAGCGGAGGTGAAGTAGGCAATATGGGATTTTGATAGTTTAAAGAGCCCGGGGCCAGATGGTATTAGTTTTGGCTTCATAAAAGAGTTTTGGGATTTGTTACAAAATGACTTTTTGAGATTTATGGTGGAATTCCATCGAAATGGGAAACTGACAAAAGGCGTTAACTATACTTTTATAGCGTTAATTCCAATGGTTAATAGAACGCAACAGATTAATGATTTTCGGCCTATCTCTTTAGTTGGGTGTTTGTATATGGTGCTTGCTAAAGTTCTTGCCAACCATCTTCGTGAAGTTGTGGGTTTTGTGGTGTCAGAGTCCCATTAGCTTTTGTTCAGGGGAAGCAAATTTTAGATGGTGTTTTGATAGCTAACGAAGTGGATGATGAGGATAGGTACAGGAACAAAGAGCTGTTGTTGTTTATAGTTGATTTTGAAAAGGCATATGATTTGGTTGATCTTCATTATCTGGATATGGTCATGGCGAATATGAACTTTCCAAGACTTTGGCGGAAGTGGATATTTGAATGTGTTGGGACAACAACGACGTTAGTTTTAGTAAATGGTAGCCCGACCAAAGAGTTTCCTATTGCGAGGGGTCTTCATCAAGGAGATCCTTTGTCACCTTTCCTATTTTTGTTGGCTGCAAAAGGGTTCAATGTATTAATGAATGTCGTTGTTGACGCGAATAGGTTCACAGGGTACGGTGTTGGGCGTGTTGGTGAGGTACATTTAACTCATCTTCAGTTCACGGATGACACTCTTATTATTGGTGAAAAGAGCTGGTTGAATGTCCGAACCATGAGGGCAGTTTTTCTATTGTTTGAGGAGGTTTCGGGGTTGAAGGTCAATTTCCATAAAAGCATGTTGATGGTTGTAAATGTTTTTGATTCTTGGTTGTCAGAAGCTGCTATGGTAATGAACTGTCGAAAGGGAAATATACCGTTTGTCTACTTGGGGTTTGCCTATTAGTGGTGATTCTAGGAAACTTAGCTTTTGGAGACTTGTTGTCGATCACATTGTTTCGTGCCTGTCGTCGTGGAACAACAAGTTCCTTTCTTTCGGCGGTCGTTTGGTTCTACTGAAGTCCGTCCTATCGTCAATTTCGGTTTACTTTCTTTCCTTTTTTAAAGCCCATGCAGGTATAACTTCTTCTATTGAATCTATTTTTAATTTTTTTTTGGGTGGCGATGAGGATTTTAGGAAAATTTCCTGGATTGATTGGGAGTCGATTTGTACTCCAAAGGAGGATGGAGGGTTAGGCGAGCGGGAGCTTTTAATTTTGCTTCGTTAGGCAAGTGGTGTTGGAGGATGTTGATAGATAAGGAGGGGCTGTGGTATCGAGTTCTTAAATCTGGGTATGGAGAGGATGGGGGGCGACTGCAGGAGGAGGGTCGCCATGTTTCTTCAGGGTGGCGGTCGGTGATGTAAGATTTTTACATCTCATAAATCTATTTACACGTAAGTATAATAGGATCGTTTCCGCAGGGAGTTGCGTATATTTTAAGCATTTTAACGTCATTTATCACATTAAGTGTTTGGGTATAAATTGTTTGTTTGTGTAAAACTATTTTTAACTACTTGACATAAAAATAAAACAAGACGAGATAGGGCTATTTCGCTTGGGGTTAGAGATATCAACCAAGCATAACAGCTGCAATCTCTCGATCAATTAACGGATTCTAGCTTTTTTAAACGATATTATCACAATCACTCGACAATATCATTCGTGTCCAAATGATATCGTTATTTCTAAGGGATCGTTTAGATGTCGATTTCCCAAACATTTAAACGATCACAAAGTCGATTGGATCGTTTAATCGACGATTTCCCAACCTATTAAACGACCCAAAAGCATTAAGTGCTAGATTAAAAGTGATTATCAAATATTTTAACATCTATGTCTAGAGTGATAACTTAAGATAGATTGTTATTCTATTTCTTAGACCCAAAAGTATTTGTCAATATCATTTTGCATCTCAATAAAGCATTAAACACAAGAATAACAACAATATTGAATAAATAAGCTAGAATCATATATTAAAATATCAAGAGTTACATAATAGCTTGTTTGAATACCTCAAAACCCACAAGGGTAGATGTAGCTACATATGTCTATGATAGATTTGCAAAGGATGAAGATTCCATGCCTAGATTCATGATGTCTCGATAAATCTTGGGTTGAATCTACTCCTAACTACCTTGCTTTGTGTTTCTCTCTCTAGAAAAGCCCTAGTCTCTCTCTAAAAACCAGAAAAATGTAATAGAAATGTAATGGAATGGTTGGAAAGAGAGAAGAAAACTATTTATATGGGCCACTTCTGCGAAATTTCGCTAATAGCCAAATATTTCGCAATTAGCAAAATGTATAAAATCTGCCTCTGCACCAATGGAGTTGCTCCACGTGTCCCTTATCCACTTGACTTTCTTGAAGTTCGCTGATGACAAATCTTTCTGATGCAACTTTGCTAATGGCAAAATATTCGCTAATAGAGAAGTTTGACCTTGTGCTTCTGAACTTCGCTGATGGCGAAACCTCACTAGAACTTTGTCAACATTTCGCTAATGGCGAAAATCTCGCTAATGGCAAAATCTTGTGAACTTGGTACAATTTTATCCTTTCTTGCATTTTCCTCCACAAAAAGGGTTGAGTAAGGCATGTAAAGCATAAATGGCATTAATGCACATAATTGAAGCTTTTCCATCAATAACTTGTAAAACAAATCATCAAAAATGCTTAAACTAACACATGAATTAGATCATTTTGAGCACTTATCAGTCGGTTTGTCAGATTCGTGAGGGGTTGGGTGTGGGTGTTGGGAGGTGGTTTGATGAGAACATCTGTAGGGTGGTTGGTGATTATGCAGTAAAGTGGAGTTTTGAGAGAGGAAGAAAGTTGGCGAAGTTGGAGAGGTGAATGAGAGGCTTGAGACAACTGGTACATGTCGGTGAATTTACAAAGTTACGTCGGCGTGAAACCATTTAAAGAGATAACCTTTGAGTAGCCAATAATAATAAAATATTAATAAGTATAAAAACATTCAACTTTAAAAGTTGTTAAACAATTAAAATTTATAAATGGAAACATAGAGCCATTCACTAAAAGAGTGTTTGACTGAGTGACTTATGAATGATTTAGCAACTATATTAAACTGTCCTCAAGTAATTACATTTATATAAGTTCGTCTTCATTTTCTACCGAACAATATCAATTGTATCAAGGATGTGTGAATTGGGGAGGGGCGATACTTGGCATAAGTGTGTTTGTAGAAAAGAAATAAAATAATAATATCAAGGTAAGAAGAACGAATAGGTCGTTTCTGATTCACTTCTCTTTCATTAGTTGGTAACTACACCCCATGAGCAAGTTGTCCGATAGCCTGATTTAAGACATTTTATCAAAATAGTGAGATCAATTTAATGTTCACTAACCCTCTTCTCTAGTCATGACGCCGTCATGTATTATGTGAGTCTATAACCATCAGAGGTTTAAGGACGCCAAATTATTGTCACAAACATTAATAGCATATGTCTCAATCTATTAAAGACCGAACAATTATACTAGTTCAACTATGAGAGTTAGGATTAGTAGTCATTGGAATTTGATCATTTCATAGACATTTGTAAATGCAAAGGATAATTTAATTGAATAAAACCTGATTTAATCAACTGTATTCAAAGGATAATTTAAAGTTGTATAATTGAGCAATTTACTGAGAAGATCTTCAAATTAACCTAATCAAAGATAAATTAGCTAGACTTATAAAGAAGAATAAATAATATGGAAATTAAGATAACCATAGAAACTCCTTGCGAAAGCTAGAGCTATAAAATTTTCATTGATCACAGATGCTTCAATGCACAAGTTTCCATTCATGTTCAAATTTAATTGAGTCACTAGTTCCTATTTAGGTAGATAACCGAGTATCTTTATTTAGGAGCCTACTACTCAGTTAGGTAGATAACCGAGTACCTTTATCATTCAATAGTTAGTTAGACTATAAATAGCATTTCACAATATCAAGAAAGATGATTGAAATATAAAACAAAACAAATAAATAAATAAAATAAACTAAGATATAAAAAGATTAAATCGTAATAATAAAAAATATCTTAGTGGCACTTTTGTATGAGAATAGAAACTAATCTATATTCCAAAAATACCCTCAATTTTCAATATAAAAAATACGTGTAACAAATAGATAAGAATAAATTTAAATATTAAAATAAAAATGTAACAAACACAAACGTTCGGTTTTTCCCTTTATCATTTAAAATGTGTAACAAACTAAATGAATGTATATATATTTATTTTTTCAATATCCTGATTATACCCTTAAACAACAACTTTTTATATGATAAAGACTGTTGTTGGTGTCATTAAAAAAATAAAAATTTAGATTATATATTTTTTGTTATATTGTTGGTTTTATTGAAATTAATAATCATGACTAGTTTGATTTGTTATAACTTGAAAGTAAAAACAATTATATTTTTACTTTTAATCAAAATTAAAATTTCATAAAAAACATCGTTCATAATTTTCAAACGTTAACACAATAAAGTTTTTTCGTAAGTATATATAAACAAACTAAATCTAACCAAGAGATAATGTTGAAAAGAAAAATAAAATTAAACAAAATATCAAAAAGATATTTACAAAAGAGTAACTAGTAGAGAAATAAAAGTAAACTAAATAAAATCTTTTTGGTGTTTTGGAATAATTAATCGAAAAATAAAACAGAATAATAAAGGTAAATATTTTTGAACCTTTTTTTTTAAAATAATTTTTTTGTTTACAATGCAAACTAAAGAAAATCAGAGAAAAAAAGGGACGAAAAGAAACAAAGAAACTACTCTCTAAAATAGAAAGTTTCAGTTTCATCTATTCTCAGGATATGCAAGAGATCTGGAGGGGAAGCATGGTAGTGCAATTCATTATCTGAATCCCTGAAAAGACACCTACCTTGGCCATAAAATCCGCGCAATGATTACCCTCTTTAATTTAGAGTGTGATTAACAACCATTATTCTGCCCAATCAAATCTTCCACATCTTGATCAAGACAACATAAACATGAAGAACATTTCTTTTTAAGCCCCCCAAAATCTCCTAAGGCCCCCTAAAATACCGAATTTGTCCTTTTATACAACATCTGATAGACATATACCGAACTTGTTAGGAAGATAACTACGGAATGCTCAAATTACCTTATTTACAATATCCGGTAGATATAAACCGGATACGTTGGAGAGATATCTTCGGAACATCATGTTACAGGAGTTATATAGGACATAACATAGTTTTGGTACTTTTATTTCCTCTTTTGCACTCCACTTGAATTTTATTCTAAACCTTCCGATTTTGGGTTTTTCCATAATAGTCATACCAACACACATTGTTAATCTTCACTTAATTGTGATCAATTAGTATGTAAATCTTATTTCTTCCTATCACACTGAAAGTCTACATAATTTTCATTGTTTTGACATTGTCACATACCTTAATTATAAGTCATTTTTTTGCTGTTAATTATTTTCAGAAAATCAATTAATTTGCTAAACATGACGTAAACATCATATTAATTAGCAATAGAAATAAACTTAATGATATGTGAATCCTAAAAGACAAAATTACAAAAAAGAGAAAGAAAGCTATGACAATAACATAACTTTAAGACAATTACTGCACAAATATGGGTCATGTAGTTAAGTACGGAACTAGTTCAGTAGTTATATACCGAAAATGGTTTTTTCTTTATTACAATTTTTTTTAACCAAGGGCAAAATAGAAAATTTGGGGGGCATACAAGATTTTGGGGGGCCGATAAAGCAATGTTCAAACATGAAACCTTATTGATGGACCTTTGAGGAGGTTGATACAATGCAAGGAGTTGGTGTAGCAAACAAGCTCAATGATGTTTTGTGGGCTTGGTGTAATTTTTTTTTGAATATTTGATAACAAAATAAAAAATAAAACAACTATTTTTAATTTTTTTAGTAGTAATAAAACAAATCAAAAGTATTGGATATGCAGCAGCAGCGTTAAAACTCTTACACAAAATTTGCCACCTATTTGTGTTCCACAAAACTCGAAAAACTAGTTTACGTAATTGTGCGTGCGGAGGATACCGCTTACACAAAAAAAAAAAAAAAAAAAAAAAAATTTTTTTTTCAAAAAAAAAAAAAAAACAAAATAAAAA
>Ga0228710_1008474_pt1 | contig 14718 bp, 6 predicted proteins | sample MedpolnodulmetaG_FD_177995 | JGI IMG/M metagenome (GOLD analysis project Ga0228710, IMG submission 177995) | Root nodule microbial communities from Medicago polymorpha collected in Santa Monica, California, United States - pink nodules | ecosystem: Host-associated > Plants > Roots > Nodule...
GGTTTATTTGAGCCTGATGAAAGTATGACTTACAATGTTGGGTTGTCTTCTTTTGCAAAGTCATCAAATCCTTCTACTTCAATTTTTCTTACCTCTTCTGCCACTAGGACAAAGGTAAAAAAAAACAGTAAAGACATTTTTTTTTCTTTTTTCTTTTCCAACAATATACAAGTTATTTAGCTTATAGTAAAATTTTGTGATAGAAAATGAAAGTATATAATTTAGATCATGGTTGTTTGTATCTTTGAAGTGCATGCATATTGTATATTGATTTGAAACAAATTAAAACTGAACTCAATCAATACTTGTGAGTATATATTTTCAACATGCAGATGAATCTAGATTCATTTTGATATATAGATTATGTTTATGGGAGTTGAACATTTGAATTTTATGAAGCAAACCATATTAATTTGTCATTTTGATCTATAACTTAGAATCTTGAATTATTTTAAAGCTATTGTATGGTACACCAGCTATGATTTTGTCTATGTCACATGTTTTTAAAAAATATTTTTATTGATCGGGCATCTTATGACAATTTATAAGATTTGATTCATAATTTAAAAAATATGTCTTTTGATACACGATTTGCAATTTTATTCAATGACCGTGTTTTAGGCAATAGAATGAATTTTAAAAGGGATTTGTATATAATTTAAAGATTGTCTTATTTCTAGTGACATATAATTGTCAAATATTTTCTTCAAGTATACTATGACTATTTTGCTATTTTTAGCACTTTATTATATATATTAATTTGATCAACATCAATCTGATTATCTTCTTTTCAAATCAAATTTTACTTTGAAGCAGGCCTCACAAAAGGAAAACCAAAGCTTATTCCAATGGATGTTTGTGTATTTGCTGATTTCATCACTTTGTGCATTTGTTTAAGAAGACTATTTATAACACTGTGGAGTGATTCATGTGTACATATTATTATTTAAAAACAAGTGCATGGGATTTTTATATCATTCAAATTGCAAAATGGTGACACCTTAAAGTATATTATCAAGCATATGATATTATATATTAAAGGTAACCCTATTTTGCAGAAATTGAGGCTAACACGCTTTCAAATCCATGGAGCAACGAAATCAGCGGTATTACGAAGAGACATAGAAACTCAATGAAGATTACTACCTTTGTTAATTTGATCATAGTGGTTATATATATGTATTTACTTTAACATGTCACATTACCCTACCATTGGTCACATTCCAGCAACATGCATGTGGCGGTGACGTTACATTGTGCTTATTTTAGGTAGATAAGGACCAAATGCCACCTCATTCTTTCATTGTTGTAGAAGAATGTTTCAATTTAGTTTCCTTAATTGTCTAAAAGGAAATGTGTTCATTTTGTAGAATTAATTTCATATAGTAAAAATAAATATAAGTTGTTGTTGGTTGTGGATAAAGTATGAGGCTAGACTTGTCAACCTCATGCATCATCTTATTGGATGTTATGAAAAGCCCCTATTTTATGGGACGTGGAATCCATTCATTATTATTTGTGTGTGTATATATTAATCTTCCTTCTCTCTCTTTTTTCCCTTTCTCAACTTGACTATATTTTAGTATAGTAGAAAGTTCAATGAAAATCTGTATATAATGAAAATGTAATCCCTTTCAAAATAAAAAATGAAAATGCAATTAACTAAAGTGGACAAAGTTAAGGCTTTGTTTGTTTCTTTTTATTATCCTTAAGCAGACAATAGGACGATTTCACTTTATTTCCTGGCCAAATAACCGTCAGCAAAGGGTCATAGCCCACCCTTTTCCAAAGGGCAAAGGTGCCTTTATCAAATTTTATTTTTACTCAAAGTTTTTTTTCTTTTTTCTATTTTTCTTATGTTTTAGAAGGGGACAATCAAAATCAGCCTTATTAGAGCATGATGGGGATTGGCTTAGCTCAATCGAGATCAATGTGCACATGAGTCCCTCAAATTATAAAGGTGAGACCAGATGAAGAAATAATACTACTTTTTTTTAGGGTCATAAAATATAGAAAGGCAATTTGCAAGCATATCCCACCAAGAATTCTTTTGTCAGCAATCAGCATGCTCTTAAGGAATTGAATCTTCTGATTTGAAATTTCTTGCTCTAGACAAGTCTAGTGGCAGTAATTTGACCTTTAATCATATTTATCACAAGTCTAATTTGATACAACCCAAGTAGGGAGACCAACCCTACGAGTTAGGCTTGTATTTGGATAAACAACGTAACTAGACACTTACTATATAAGTGTTTATGCATGCATATTTTATATTAAAAATTGTATGGTACAAAATAGCACATACGTGGCAAATACACTTTGCATAACAAACTTGATTAAGCAAATGAATAAGTGGTTAGTGATCCTAGAATAAGGGAAACTAGGAAAAGAGAGAAATTTTCAAACAGAAAATATTTCTTGGATTATGTATAAATAGGACAGTGATCACCAATGATTGACGTGCATAAGTTTTTTAAAATTTCATTTCTCCATTTGATATTTTTTAGTAGGGATCAAAATCATCTTCATTTCTCAAAGAAACGGAAGAGGCCTCAATTGATAAGAAAGAAAGACACCGTAAAAAGTTTAGTGGGTCCCATGTATATTGATCTTAAGCACAAATAGTTAAGATCGTTATTCTTACTAGAGGGATTAAGGTCTTCTTCATTTTTCAAAAAAATAAAGAACTCCATTTGTGAGAGAGAAAGACGCATTAAAATGTTTAGTATGTCTCTTGTTTAATGGAATTTATACCATAGAGTAACGACCTGAAGTGTTTGTGCTTAGATTCTTCTTTTCCCTTCTAGTACTATTTTGTGTTTTCCTAACTAGATCATATACTAAAGGTATCTTTTGCATTATTTCTTTATTAAATCAATGCAAGCGCTCATTTTACATTTCACAAGCATAGATACCCTTACAATACTTGTACCTAAAAAAAAAAGATACCCTTACAATAATCTTCAATAGAAATGCCTAATTAAGTTTTGGATCTAAGTAGTGATACCCTTACAAGAATCTTTAATAGAAATGCCTTAAATCAATACAAGTACTCATTTTACCTTGCCAAGTAGTGATACCCTTACAAAGTTCTTCAATGGAAATGCGTTATTGAGTTTTGGATCTAATTATGATTTTTTATTTTATTTTATGGATTTCAACATTCAAGTAGAATGAGGTGTTGCAGAAGAACGGGTTCTTAACATTAAAAATTAATTTATCTACAAAAATAGTATTGGGATAACAAGTGGAACCTATTGTCGGATTGCAGAATATTGGAGGGCTGAAATGAAAAGTGGCTAAAGTTTGATAAAGTTCTTAAAACTGATGTGGTTGGTATCTTAGTACCCATCAGATAGCAAGTTAAGAACTTAAAGATATATCTACAATGTACAATGTGTATGCATTTGGACACATCTTCCAATGAGTTAGCTTTTCGTAGTGAAATTCAAGTCATGTTGTGAGAATTGATCTTAAGCCTAGCCTGACATGAGTATCCCTCATCTAATGAACTAGCTATTGAGAGTGAGATCTAATCCAGATTAATATGATAATATTTGGAGATGCTCTTGTTAAGAAAATAAATGCTCAATTACACGAGATTTGAAAAATGGTTGCCCGTCATTTTGTAGCTTAATTATTTCGGTTTGGTTGTGTCATAAGTAATAATACTCTAAATTCCCATGTTCATATGTATATGTGATATTCCCCTCCGGAATTAAAGGGGCAATTAATAGAAGAAAAATTGTCATGAACATTAGAAATCTTGCGTCAAGTATCTTTCAAACTTTTGTTTGCATTATTTCATAAAAACATATGTAATAAAAATTAACATTAAAAACTTTTTCCAAACCAAGTGCCTCGTCACACAACAGAAAAAGGAAAACAACACAACAGAGGGAGAAAAAATGGCAGTCACAATTTGATTTGCGCTTATGCATTAGTTCTAAATTTTGACCTATGTCACAACAGAATATTTATTCAGCAAACATAAATTGCATTGGCAACACGAAAATATTGTTAATTTTCGAAATGATAACAAATGTAGCATTATTATCCAGACGCAAACAGCTTCAATTCCCTCCTTCGGTCTTCCTTTTCCACCACTCCAGAAACTTAGCCTCAGAAGCCAATGTGTCTACCCTGTAAAGTTGAAGTGCATGATTTGCGATTTCATGTCCATATGTCCACCCAAATACACCTCCAGCTAAAAAGGACAGACCAGCACCTGTTGAATAGTAAAACAATAACATTTAGTGAAAAAGATTAACAAAAGTACATGAAATATTTTCGTACGGCTAGCATCACAAAGCCTACATTAAACTTCAGGTAGAAGTATTATAAACTATGAAGAGTCAAAAACATTTATGCCTTCATACGATGATGACGTTTATGCATAGTAAAAGGGTTTTAATAGTGTGAAAAGTAACAGAGTACCATGTAAACTCCTTGAATATTTCCATGCAAAACTTGCGGTGAATAACGCTCCCAAAGCACTTCCTGCGAGACCATATTGCACTGCTTCTCTAGCAGTTTTAAGCTGAAATGGGAAAAGGATGTTACCCAAGCAGCACTTCAGATAACAGTTAATTTAAATTTAAAGCAAAAGTACAAGATCAACAATGGTCAATTTATTTATATTTTTAAAAGAGGAAAAGACAAAAGGATGGAGAAAAGGATATCTTCAAATTTGTAGCCACAAACGGCTATTGAGAAAGATAGGAGGTATCAATTTAGCTATGCGATCATTTGCCATTATTAAGATACTAAGCTCCAAATATGAATAATCACATGAAACAAAAAAAATATGGTTGTCAATTTTAATTTTTGTTTAATTTTTCTCAATTGGAAAGAGTTGGGATGTTTCCAGGCAAAAATGCCAATCACCGTTGGAACCGAAAACATGTCCAGTTTATTGATCATTTGTAATAGAATTAGGAATCACAATCAGCACTATATAGCTAATGATGTCATGTCTAGTGAGTGATAGAGCCGCAACTACTGTGAAGAGTGACAACGCAGTCAAATAGATAAGATTTCCCTATAACTATATATGTGCACTATGAGCAACTTGGATCACGTATTTTCTTTATCTTAGTTCTAGACGTGCTTACTGAACATATAAAAAAGACCACCACGATGCACACTCATGGTGACATGGTTTTAATAAGAGAAGGTTTTAGAGAAAAATAAATAAATGGAAAGTTAGAAATATGGAGATAAATCTTAGACATATATGGCTTCCACCCAAGTAAGAGTAAACTAAAGTATGTTGAATTAAAATTTAGCAAAGAAACAAAAATCATATATTAGGGATGAAAATTGAAGAACATATAATACAATAAGTCGTGTTTTAAGTAAATTAAGTCCATCACCCAAAATGATGGAGAGATAGATGGAAATGTTACCATTATATTCAAGCGAAGTAGATGAAAGGAAGGATTGTTTCATGTGTGATGCATAGGAATACAATTATTAAAGAAAATACTGGGACAGCTACCACTATAGGAAAGCCGCTAAATAGTAAATTATTGTCTTAGATGGTTTAAACATGTAAAAAAAGGACCAGTGCAAGCACCAGTGTGGAGGGTTGATCAGATGAAAAATAGTCCATTAGTTAAAAATAGATGGAGATCAATAAAAAGTTGTGCATCAAATAATCAAGAAAGATTTTGCGGTTAGCAGTCCAGCTTTAAGCTTAATACATGATAATGAATTATAGTGTTGTCTGATTCATACACATGATAAACAATTTGTGGTTGTTGGTGTCATTTTTGTTATCTTGTAATGATGACATTAAAACCAATGTATGTCAGTGAAACATACAAATGAAGGAAAGAGAAAATATCCATGATGATATCTAAATGATGTTCTGATGATGGAAGGAACTCTTAATGGTAAAAGAAAAAAAAAATCTGAAAATCAAAATTAATGCCCAACTCAAATTGAGTAATTACAACTACAGCATCTAAATATCTCCAAGGAAGTCAGAATTTACTGACTCTGCATTTGTACAGTGGTCCATTTATTTAAGTTTAGGAATGTAATTTTATGATACAACTTTGTTTTAAAGATTTTTCAAGAGCTCTTAATTCTAATTTCTAAGAAAAGCAGTGGAACAGTTCTTTCGTGGCTTTTCGTTTCTGTCCCACACACTTACATAATCGCTGTAATTCTTTTGAACATACATTTTAATTAAAAAGTAGCTTTTCCCTTCAAAAAAGGGCAACCAAACAAGTGGATTCTATCTAAAAGTGCCACTTGCATCTATTGGGAGTCATTCCACATAACAAGTCGTCAAAGACCTGTCTAAGCCGTGACTGTGACTTAATGTTTAATCATGCAAAAAACACTGAAAAAGAATGAATGATACAAAACCAACTTAAGAGACATCACCATAGTTGACCCGAAAAATAAATGAAAAGCAAAAATAACACACAATAGCATTTTATTTTACATAGGTGTGATGTCTATTTCATCAATCCAGGGGAGCAGAAAAGCTTGTACAAGGAATTTTATTCTATATAAATAGATTTACCAGACATTTTATTTTAGGCATCACATATACCATAAGCAAGAAGAAATAGTAGCTTTCATCTCTTAGAGTAACTAAACTAATCAAAATCAAACAACTTGGGGAATGAACCAGGATTGATGGAGCTTCCAACTAATAGTGCAAAGTGCAAACATGCATCTTAAACTACTTCAGGCTACTGTTCTTTCGTTGGTCTCACTAATTTTGTGACAAAGTTCAAGGACGTTTTTGTAATCACACTTGAGAAATCCGACATAAGGAAACATAAAGAAGCAGCACACCAAGTGTATAAATTTCAAACTAGAGCTAACCAAGCAATCTTGGGAATTCATGAAGGAAAGGAAGCATCAGTTTTTCAAAAAAGTAATCCATCCTGGTATAATCTAGAACAATATATAGAAGGAAACAAGATTTCTCTCAATTCCCAGTAACTCAACTGAACATATGCAAATACTACCTCGGCAGCAAGACGTCGAACACATGAGAGTCTAGCTAAGTACCTAAGCAGCATATACTAAAAATCTTAGACTAACCAAGCACACATGAGATAACCTTCCTTCCAATCAAACTAACGACAGTAGTAACAATACAGCATAAATGCTATACAAAAAGTGAAAGAATGATTACCACGGGTCCATGAACAGGATCAGAAGCAATGAACTCCTCAACATCAGAATTAGACCATGAAGTGAGGGGTTTATCACGCTTGGTGAAGTTGGAATAATTGCTCATAAAGGAAAATCTCTCGCACCAAAACTCTTTGTAACCTTCCCAGAATGATTGGGAAGACGAATCTTGTGCCATCACCTTCACTTGTTTCACTCTGCAGTAACCAATTAAATCCAATCCCATCGTCTATTAATCCGAATAAATACATCTATTTTCATGTTTTGAATAAAAGCATTCAGATAAATTGGATGAATCATAGGTTCAATTAAGAAAAGTGGGAATACAAATTACAAACAAAGTAAAGAATGAAGCTAAGAGGATTTACCGATCAGTAGCGACGTGAGAGAACGTGTTTTGCAAATCCTGCGAGCGATGGATGGAGTTATGCTGTAATGAGAGAGAATAGTGACAAAAGAAAATCAAGTATTGACCGGCCTGTTAAAAAAAACCCGGGTTTCTGGTTTTTACTGGTTCACACCGGTTCATTTACACATCCGATCCACTAACCAGCGCTGACTCAGGTTATTTTTTGCATTTGACATTTCATAGAGATGTATTAAGAAAGTATGATAAAATAAAGACTACATAAAATAATTTACAAAATTATCATTATTAACTATTGATTTATTTGGGCTCAGCCTTCTTCTTGTACTAAAAAAAACCTATTGAGTTTTTTTTATTATCTTCAATATAAAGTTATTTGTACAATATTGTGTGTGTCTAGTTCTTGTTTGGGGTCATGATTACAAGAAAATCAATTGTAATAAAAAAATAAACTTGTTGATGTCAAGGATGGTGTATGTTTTGGATTTGAATGAAGGTCCAATCCTTTAAGCCTCTGAAGGCCAGATTCATCTAAGATTTCTTCATAAACACACTTTCACATGTCTTCTCAAACTGTAGTGTTTCCCCCTGCATTCATTGTCTCAACAGATATAAGTAGACAATAGGTGTGAGATCTGGTGTGACATTGTCCCAACAACGATACATTATCATTCTCCTAGGACTTTTTCTTCGATCATAAATATGGTTGCCAAGGCTCGGTGAAAGGTACACATTTTATATTTAAATACCTTCTTTTTACTCCCTTTCATTCTAACACTAACTTGAGCATCAGAAAACTTGTTGGTACCACAGCGACAAAGCATTGTTCAACTTGTTCAAAAAACTTGGCCACCCTCTTTGAATCCTTGGGGTTGTATGTGGGACCTTTGTCACACTCGAGGACTAACTGATGCTCTGTCCCAGATTCAAGTACATCAAAAGTTCAAAATTGCTTGAGAATTGATGCAAATGGTAGTTTCTAAATAACACACTCTACTCAACCTAGCGAGGTACCTTTTACTAAGGACAAAATTATGAGGGCTCACACAAAGCCCAAAGCGAACAATATCTCGAAAACACAATAATGCGGACTTAAGGTCCTAACTTTGGCGCACAAGGTAGGGGTCAAACTTATGGCACGCTCGAGGAGTGGTTGGCCATTTATCCCTTTAGACTCGAATGGTGAGCTACTATTTTGATACACAAAAAATTCTCATGTTGTTAGGAAATCGAGGCAAATGCTAGATTATAAACAACATACACACTCCTTAACCCAACAAAACAGATTTTACATAGAAAAAATTGTGATGACTCGCACAAACCCCAAAACAGATATTACGTCAAAAAAAATACAGTGTTGTGAACTTGAGGTCGGAACAAACAATATCTTCAAACTCGCCCTTATACTCAAATTATCGCCACGTGAAAGTTCTTCGTACTAACTCTTAAGACATGGTGTTTATTCATTGCTTAAGTGAATGAAATGTTTGTATCAAATGATTAATTAAGTATGACGCCTTGTTAACCGAAATCGATGTGTGTGTTTGGCTTTAGTATCCTCTTGTTCTTTCTTCTTCTCTTTTAGGCGATGTTATGTAGTTGAAACAATGAGAGAGTGGTACTATGGTATTCACTCAACTACCCATATTAAATATTTTTAATTAAATGAAAATATTGTTAAATATTTTGGATTTAAACATCAAACACTAAGTGCTTAACTTCTACTTACAATAGTGACAAAAAGTTTGGAGCATATTATTTTTGTGATCAAAGGAGTGGTTTCTTTGTTTTCTTTTTTTTTGTCTTTCTTACTTTTTGGTAAAAAAAATATGAAACCTTCTATTTCTTTTGAAAAATTGACAAATCCAACTCATGAACATTCATAATGCACATCCATAAAATCTAGAGGATTTTTTTTTACTACAATTGATTTTTTGTCAACTCGTGTCACGTTTTAGGTCTGTCTATTATATATTAAAATAAAAGTAATTTTGATATAAACAATTTGAAGATTATTATTTAAAGATTTTTATGGAAAACCATTTAAGTTGAAAACTATACACATTTCTAAATAAGTTTTCATTAATAGAGTTGTTTTCTTTTAATAATTTTCATTTATACAGTTCTTTTGACAAAATATAAACACCTCAAATTATATTTCTCTCGTTTTTCCATTAAAATTGTTTTCTTCATTTCGTCTTCAAAACTCAAAAAATAATTAAAATGGCTATTTTATTTTCAACATAAAAATATTTTTTTAATGAAGTAATTAAATTCAAATGACTCGAATTCAATTTTTTGGGTGGAAATCAAGTTTTTATATTTTGGTGGGAAAAAAAACTTTAAATTGAATAATCGAGTCTTCATTTTTTTTCACATGACAAATATCGAGTCTTCAGTTTTCGCGGTTCACAGCAACAAAAAGAGTGAAATTCAATTCATGCCCAAAAGGATCACGATCTTCTGTAACTGTGTTCATCAGCAATGGCGTTTTCTTCAGCATTCCATGAACGACTCGAACAAATGGACCGCACTCGAATTCAACGTCTCTCCTTACTTCAGGTTCACTTCAATTCATCTCCACTTCCTTTCAGTTCTGATTTCAGCATCCAATTTTAACATCCCCACATCAATTTTCAGGCCGAGAAAGAATTGCAAGCGCACAAATCTCGTATTCTAGCTTCAAAGCTTGCAAATATCGGAGCCATGGAACAACGGTGCTTGCTGTTTGATCGAAAAATTGCATCGCAGAATTTCAACATTTTGTCTCTTAAGTCTCAAATTGAGAACCTCGAAGCGAAATATGATTCACTTTGGCAAGAATTTAGGTCATTGCAGAATGAGGTGGAGGAGATTGAAGAATTGCACAAAATGAGAGATAGATTTTATGAAGTAAAGAAGATGGAAATGAAGGAATTCAAGGAGATGGCGGAGAAGTTTGTGGTGAAATGTGAATTTGAAGTTCAGTGTTTGAGGAATGGAGTCAATGAGGTAACGGGAAAATCAATAGCTTCATACAATTTTCTGTTTCATTTCGTTTAGAAAGTTAAACAAACAATAATCATGTTTTTCAGGCAGCTAGAAATTAAGCTTAATTTATATTATATAACGACATATGTAGCACCGACACTCTATATTGAAGGCGTGCTCGAGTGTTTGATACGCATAGTGTGTTTGACTTGACGCCAACCGACACCGACACACTTGTGGTTACATACAATCATTTATATTTTCTTAAATCATTATTAATACTATGTGTCAGTGTCAGTGTCATATCCAATGCATGCGTATGTATCGGTGCTTCATATAATACTATTTATAGCAGCTGCGTATTTATGTGCATATGTCAATGATTAAAATTTTAAAGTAAAACAGAAATTAACATGTATGTTTATGGTATGCTATATATCTGCTTCTGTTGATCATGGTTCTGCATTCCTAGCTATCAATTTGTACGAAATTAATAGTAACAATGTTAGATTATGATCAATCTGGTGGATTGTTGTTAATTGTTTGAAAGTGGTTCTGTTTCTGATTTTCAGCTGAGGTCCTCTTTCATGGATCTTAAAAGCAACAAAAGGAACTCGTGTAATTCTGAGATAGCTGATGCTGAAACGAGGAGGTTGAGACTCTTGGCTGAGAAGGAAAATGTATGTAGAAATGTCGAATCTAACCACCAAATAAAAGCGCAGTTGCAAAAGCAACTTCAGAGTATTACGTGACACAAGCAAGCTCAAGATAATGGAATGGGGTTGAACACTACCTAGCTGGAGTAACTTTGCTAAAGACATGTCCCTCTTCGCATATCTCTTTAGACCTTAGAAACCTGCCACCTTCAACTGGTTTAGCTTGCACTTCATTGATAGTTTTTTAGGATATGTACTTTGGATTGATGATATAGAGTAGAATGATGTTGATTGGGATAAACTATGATAACCCCCCTCTTTTACAATCTAACATAGTTCATTCCACTTCATTCTACCCTATACCACAAATGCAAAGATACAAACAATTTCAGCTTTCCAGGGTGCAGCCATTCATCCATTAGTATTGTTAGTATTAGTATGAAAAAATGGATTATTCTGATGAGATGTGCTCAATCAGGGGAGAGACAAACTGTATCAGCTATCTCTGCGAGAAAAGGTCAAGCAAAAAAACTCTGATCATGGTTTGCACAGATTTTTTTTGTAATTGTAAAAGGGTTTGCACAGATTGTTAATTGTGCATGGCATAAACGTGTTTGCCATTAGGTAACAGAATTGTTAATTGTGCATGACATAACAATGTTTAGGATTAGATATACAATATGGTTTCCGGTGTGCCAGAGTATCGAACCTAGGTCATCAAAGTTGAAGAGTGAATTTTCAACCAAGTTAGGATTATGGAGACTGACTTTGATTTCTAGGCTATACATTATGATTACAGCCCTAGTAATGTTCACTTGATGAAAGTTTTCATACATTAGATGATTTTACGGGATTTGAACTTTCACCAAACTCTTGGAACTTCTAGATTGAAATTTTATTCTAGCTTAAATTTCTACGTATCTATGTCGAGATAAGAAATTTTTTAATGACTATTATTGTAGTACTTATTTCTATCTCAATTTGTTGGATCGTATTTTTGGGCAGTTTGAAATATCATGCTATATATCTTCGCGCATCCTTACTAATAATGCAAGATCACCATATGTCCTTTCGAATGCATACTTACCAACTATTATCCTATTATTTGTTCTGCTGTTTTCTTGCTATGACAATCTCGACTTTGTTAGATGAAACTAGAAACCAAAAACATTGCATCTAAAGCCTAAAGATTGTATTTCTAAAGAAAGAATCACCTCCTTAGTGATTGCATGAGTAAACTATCTTCGCTGACTCAATGTTGCCAAAATAACAATGTTTATGATGGTGCTGTAATATTACCGCGTGCATACTGCCTATTTTTTTGGGTTTTCAACAGATTTCTCCCAAAGAAGATAATTGAGACACTCTGATAATTGCTTCCTGCATTTAAACAGAATAAGCACAAACAAACTTTCCTATGATTTCACATTATGATGATTACCTAAATATATTTTTGGACTGACTACAATTTTGTGTGCAATGAAAAATAGGCGTGCTTAGTAGCTTCCACCAAACAATGCATCTTAGCAATCAAAGAAGCTAAAATTTCACATAAGACCGAAAATTGTGCCATTTGCTACACGAGTTCTTCCAACCAAATTAGTACATGCATTTATAACAGATTAGACAATTATTTTATCAAAAAATGTTTATTTATACTGTAGGCTATGCTATTATAAAGATCACATGTAGTTAGACCTTTATTTTATGAGCTAAGAATTCATCAAGAGAAACAATAAACCAAACTAAATTATTTGAGAAGGGAACATATCAACCAGAATATATGACTGTCACTATCAGCTTTATTATGCTAGGGTAAACAACATACAAATCAAAGGAACTATATCCATGTCGAAGTGGAGGTAATGCTAACAAAAAAAATGGGGGTAATCAACATACAGAAAACAAAAGGAACGATATCTATGTCTGGTAACAGTAACAAACAAACCACATGCAACAATGGCCTTAATGAAAATAAGGTCAAAAAATTCGCCACAACTTGTGAATTTGGTTTAGCTTCTCGTATGTAACATGTGCTTTAAATTGCTAAACCAATGCATCATGTCCTACGACGACTAAGCAACACCTGAAACAACAATCAGCACACATAATTAATAATGTTGCACAGAAACATACAAATCAGGGACATACATCAACAATGAAATCAAATACAATTTCCTCCATAGAAAGCATTCTCTATAGTGATCATGCACAGAAAAATAACACCCAGTAATTCAGAAAAGTATTCTCTTTGTCTATTCAATAGGATGATGCTTACATAAATTCTGGTTTAGATTAGCTGTCATTTACCAACATTAATAAACGGAATTATAAAGCCGGACTTCACTTGGTTGGTAATCCATATTCCATTCCATCATACAATACAAAATGTGCTACACACTTGATTCATTGATTCTACTTTCATCGCATAACTCGAGAGATCTTGATAAATATGTAGCAAATATACACACAACTTTGGATGTAATTAACTACTTTGATAAGGACATTTAATAAATAGTTTCTAAACCCACAAAAACATAGTATTATCACACAAGAAATCAAATTGGTTCATAATTGTTTGTTTTGAGTCTCTTTTCTCAAATACATAGAACATGCTTGAGTTCACCAATTAAGCTTAACATTTTGCGAAATAAGAAAGCTTTACAAACATGCTTGAGTTCACCAATTAAGCTTTACAATAATGTCTCTGAATCTCTATGCTAACCTTCTGATTTATGCACAAACATATTAATATTATAGTTAATTATTGAAATTCATTTTCTCATGTTCAAGAACTCGATACAGAACCAAACGAAGTTTGTCTTAAAGATAAATTGAAGCATAGTTTTTTCGAACTCATAGAAACACAACAAATTAGATACATATACACATGAAAATTTTTAGTAAAATTTTCTAGTATATTTTGGTATCGAAATTAATTCTCAGAACATCACATAATGAAATTGAAGATTAACTTTATTCTTAAGCGATGAAACACACAGAATTAAGGACATATACTACCAGTATTCATCAACAAATGAAATGGAAAACTTTCTACATAATTCAATTGAAATAAATTCTTGTGATATTCCAAAAACTCAATACCTATAAATCTTGAAAGTTGAAACCCTGGTAATAGTAAAAATCCAAGGCATGTATAAAAATGAATTGAGGAACATATATAGATTGCATGCATACGATAAGATACTAACTACGCAGACAAATACATTCGATACCAACACCATTTTCTTTCTTTAGGAGTCTTTATTTATATTCACATGTGCAAAAATAAATAAATCAAAAAAAGAAAGAAAGGAAGCATACCAGTGTAAAGATTTGGGAAATGACTAGGGCGACAGTGATGCCCCTGAGGAACGTCTTCTCTCTATCTTGCTGCGGTGGAACCTGGTTCGGTTGCTGCGCTTCTTCTTCCTGATCAGCAGATGGTACTTCTTCTTTCTTAGCAGCAGATGATGCTTCTTCTTTCTTAGCAGCAGATGGTACTTCTTCTTTCTTAGCAGCAGATGGTTCTTCTTCTTCCTTAGCAGCAGATGGTGCTTGGTC
>Ga0228710_1008475_pt1 | contig 14716 bp, 8 predicted proteins | sample MedpolnodulmetaG_FD_177995 | JGI IMG/M metagenome (GOLD analysis project Ga0228710, IMG submission 177995) | Root nodule microbial communities from Medicago polymorpha collected in Santa Monica, California, United States - pink nodules | ecosystem: Host-associated > Plants > Roots > Nodule...
TTTGGATGTTGGTTGTTTTTATCCTTTTACTATGGTATGATAAATTTGCTTGGGATTATGTAAGAATCATGATTTTTGTTGGATTATGGTATAAATTATGAAATTTGAATGGAATATGTTATGTATGAATCTTTAAAAGTTGAAGTTTGTAGGTAAATTAAAAAGTTTTTTTAAAAAAACTAAAAAATAAAAAATCCATGGGTACCCGCGAATATCCGTGGGTATCTAAATACTTGTGGATTACCCGTATAGAGATACCCGCACGGATATGGGGACGGGCACGGGTACCATAATTATCCAACGGGGTGGGGATGGATATCATACTACCCGTACCCATGGATACCCATTGACATCCTACAACCCAACCATTGTTGTTGTTGCTGCTGTTGTTATGCTTGCTACGTTGAATCGAACCATAATATAATTGAGAACTCAAACCCTAATTTTTATTTTGGAACCTCCACTCCACTCTGACATGGAATTCACATAGATGACAAACCCTAATTTGTTGTTGTTTCACTTTATGTTCTATTTTTAGAGAAATGGCGCAGAGTTGCAATGATGGCGAAGACCAAAACGACATTGTTTCTACTCACTCACTCATGGAGGAAACCACCGAAACCATAACATCTCCGCCACCACTTCCAACTCTTCCGTTTGATGTCCTTCCTGAGATTCTGTGTAGGCTTCCAGTGAAATTACTCGGTCGGCTTCGGTGCCTATGTAAGTTCTTTAATTCTTTAATTTCCGATCCCAAATTCGCAAGGAAGCATCTTCATTTGTCAACAAAGCGCCACCACCTAATGGTAAAATCTCGGAATAACATGGGTGAGTGCGTTCATTGTGATTACCCAATAACCTCTATTTTTTCTACTTCCTCCGTTGTTACACAGACACAACTTTACGCTCCTGGATATAACTACGCGCTTGCGTTGTGCTCTTGTGATGGCATCTTTTGCGGCACGCTAAAACCTGGTTGTTATTTTTTGTGGAACCCTTCCATTAGAAAATTTAAGTTATTGCCTCCTTTGGAAAATCCACAGAGAAGTTTTTCTTTTTCCGTAAGCTTTGGGTATGATCACTTCATTGATAATTATAAGGTCATTGTTGTTTCTTCTAAAAATGAAGTCAATGTTAATACTTTAGGGACTGATTATTGGACAACAATAGAGCACATCCCTTATAATTACCACATCTTAGGACCGGGAATATTTGTGAGTGGCACTGTTAATTGGTTTGCGATGGACCGTTCAGTTTCTAAGCATGTCCTTCTTTCTCTTGATTTAGAGAAGTTGTCATATCAAAATCTTTGGCTACCTGATTTAGAGCATGAAAATTATTCGTGGACCTTGGCTGTGTTAAGGGATTGCTTGTGTGTCTTTGCAAGTAGTGGTATATATTGGGATGTTTGGATTATGAAAGAGTATGGAAATAAAGAATCTTGGACTAAATTATACACTATTCCTAACATGCAAGATCGGGGTTTAGAAGCCTATAGTGCTTTATATATTTCAGAGGATGACCAACTGTTGGTGCAGTGTTATGAGCTGGAGGATGAAAGGGAAGATGATATGAAGTTGGTTGTTTATGATTCCAAAACTGGTACTTCAAATATTCCTGAGTTTCAAAACAATTATGAACAGATGTGCGCAAATGTCTACATTGAGAGTTTGATATCACCTTAAGTAGGGATTCAACTGCAATATATATATATATATATATATATATATATATATATATATATATATATGCTTAGTTTTTTTTTGGTGTTATTTATTTTATGTTTACTTTGGATATTGTGACTTATTCGATCATTGTTAATCAATGGTTGATGGAATCTATAGGTTGAACATTGCTTTTATTTTCAATAGTTTGGTAAATTTGAGTTGTTGATTCTCTCCCATACTGCACTATGTATTTTAAATAGTTCACAATCATGAATTGCTTTAAATAGTTTGTCGTTTATTTTTCAAAGATTTGCATTATGATTTAGATGTTATAAAGTTTGTTTAGTGCTTCACATATTTCTTAAAATTTTGGGCAAGCTTATGTTTTAAATACCGTAAATAGTTATTATTGATTAATGCAGGCATTTTGATATACATCGAGAATGTTTTTAGAATATTTTAAGTGATTGGTAGTGCCATAATATGAAAAATATATGAGAAATCAGTTCAGTTGGAAAACAGTTATGTAATTATGTTCTCAAATTCATTTACTAGTTTTCGAACTATGCAAAACTGTTTCGAAATTGGATAATTTATTTATAAAACTATGTTAACCAGTTCAGAACCAAAGAACCAGTTTTAAACTGTTTTTTCAATCATGTCAATTTGAAATCACAGTTTTGCTCTAAAAATTTAAACCACGTGGTTCAGAAACAAAAAATAATAATATGGTGCATCAGACCACACTATCTGTTTGAATTGGGTTGAACCTCAACATGGTGCAGGGATGAAATTAATTGTTTGTTCTCAATTGTTGTTGGTTTGAGACTCTAGCTAGAAATTGTTTGAGTAATGTTTGCATAAGAGTATGAATATTATTGTAGGAATGCGATATTGGAGTGTTCTTGTGGACTAAATGGTTTCAACAGAGTAGGAGATTGGTGCTGGTTTTTTCCGATTTAAGTTAAACTGCATAATTCTCCATTAATTATGGAATGAGTTGATTTTGTAGACCCTTTTTTGCTATTTTTTTTCTATGCTCTATATGATTGATTTCCTTGATTTGTATTCCTGTTTGAAAAAATATATACCAAGAGATAGATGAAACTTGTATTTAATAGATTCATGTTTTCCTATTTACCTTTTCACATTTCTGTATCTGCTTAGCTATCAGCTCATTATTTTTCTTTAGTACCCTCTATTATTCTCAATTTCATGGGTAATACAAGGATAACTAAGGTATTTGTGATTATTTTTTATTCTGCTATGTTGTGTGAGTTTTAAATAGTTTGTGAAGTAGGTAAAGAAATTGGAGTGCTAGCTTCATTCTTTTCATCGCTTCTTTAAATAATAATATGACTATGAGTGAGAACAATTTATCAGATCTTTCCTAATGTTAAAAAAAAAAATTGTGTCAGTGATTATATTTTGCATTAGGTGCAATTCATGAGCAAAGTCTTATTACTGCAATGCTTCTATTTTATGATTTATGTGTTATTTACACTTATCAAATAGGGCTTCTTTAGCCTTTGCTTTTTCTTGGTGGTGATGATAGTTGTGAAATTATTTTTTTCTCATTCTTTTAGAATCATTTTTTTTCTCATTCTTTTACTAGGTTTTCTTTCAATATTAAGTAACCTTTCTAGCAATGCTAGTTTAGTATTCCTAGATGATTTGAATCTCATGTCTCTATTGGTTGACTTGAACTTATTTCATGTTAGTTTTGATTCGTATCATGCTAGTTTTTGGCTAAGGGATTGGCTTACTCTTATGCTCTCTAATATCTAGAAACTCATAGGTTGCTACATCAGGCTCAGAAACCTGTAGCAATTCATTTCTCTAGATCCTTCTGTTTTAAGGTCACCACGCTCTGAAACAAGTTTGCAACCATCGATATTTAGATGACTTAGTGGCCGGTAACCAACCTCTAGCACATTTTTTGGCTTACTGTAGAGCCTCCAAATCCTTTTATATGTCCAACTTTGTAGCCATATTCTAACATGAATCACTCTATTTACTAAATGTAATCACCATTGTCCTCTTTCCCCACACAGGATTATTCTTTAGCTTTATAAAACTTATAGTGAAATTGTAATGCGATTTTATGCCTCATTATTTTATTTATGGTCAAGTAGCCTATTGGCTAGACTTGCACACGATAGGTGTGGATATGTGGGGAATCCGGGGTTCGGACCCGGTCCCTCATTTTTTTTCCTCTGGTTTTAAGAATAAGAAGAAATGCTGCATATGTTTGAGTATTTTCAAAATAAGTAAAAGACAAGGTTATTAATCATGTGTACTTGGGTATGTGGCTTAGTTCTCATCCTGGCTTCCCTCGTTGTAGAGCTTCCCTCCATACATCTCAGTTATCAATTTTCTAAAGAAAGTGACATTTTTATTAATTTCTTAGTAACTTTATGTGTTGTTACAACTTGTTAGTGTTGAATTAATCATATAGTACGTTAAGTTTTCAATTAAGGGTTAACATTACCACTAAGTTGGTTTTGATGATGATTATTATTTGAAACATTTTGGTTTTTGTTGACATAATAATGTGTTCTGTTGTGCTCGACTAAGAGAGACGAAGTTTGCACAAAAACCCAATTTGTTTTTACAATCTTGGCTACGACCTTGCAATTTCTACAATTGTGACTGTGATTTTGTTCAGCGGGTGAACTTGACCACAATCATGATTGTGCGGGATGAGTAAGATCGTGAAATTGCACGATCTTACGGTCTAAATCATGAACCTTGATATTATGCTTTTTGATAGTGTGTATGGATTATAAGATAACTGACTATTCATGTTAAATAGTTAATGTGAAAATGGATGTTTTTGCATATTTTGGTCTTTTATTTGCAAGGGTTTAAAGTTGTTTTGCTGCTAAGATATATGATCATCATATTGTTCTATAATTGTTAGTGATATGATTAAATTCTTACACGCATGCAACACATTTTACGACTCATAACATTGATGGAATGACCTGAATATGATTGATATAGTATAGTATAGTTTATGAGATTGTAGTGAATTTCCTTTCCATATGGGTGTTGCCTTATAATGTCTCAGTATTTTAGTTGCACCTAAAACCTCAAAATACCCCCTTATAGACTTGTAACATTATAGTTGAAATGTCTCTTTTTCAGGTTGGTTGTGTTTGTTCGTTTCAATACAAGGGTTATTCACTGTCTAGATTTCTCGAGTTCATTTTGTGGTTTGGAGGTTTGCTGAAGATGGTTGTGGAACTTCCTAAGTTCTGTTGATTATTTCTTATGGAGTTAAACTAGATGAGGTGTAAAAACATATATGTTCTGAATGGATACTATATACTTGTTTCTACTTTATTTTTCTATGTTGTATGTCTTGATGGAACATGATAGGTTGTGTGATTGTGAAGCCTATTGAAATGGATAATTGGAGGCAAAATGCATTTGGATGTTGTATTTTTCTTGCAAAAAAGTTATATTTTAGTTATATTCGTGTTTGTCAAAAAAAAAAGTTATGTTAGTGTGCAAGTTTTTTGGAAAAGGTATTTGTTAAAAATGAATTTTATGCATAAAACGAAAATGCAATTTTATTTTGATTAGCTTTGAATAAAAAAAAAATACGAGAGAGGGAGAGAGAGTTTCTTAAAAAAAACAATTTTTATATTATTTATGAGTAAATTACACTTCACTCTTTTGAAAATATGTTTTAATTACACTCTCATCCCCTCTTATATTAAAATAACGTTTGAATCGACGGATCAAAACAACTTTGCACATACAACCTATCAAAACATTTAGAATCGCCACATCAATTAATGTTTTTAATTTACGTCACAATTCAGAATGTTTTGATTGGTTGTGTGTGCAAAGTTGTTTTGAACTGTCAATCTCTCACCATTAATCTCATTAAAATATACATTTTTCTCCCCTTTTGTTCAAAATATATTAGAAAACATTTCACTCCTACTTCCTGAAAAGAAGCTTGAATTACATTCATCTTACATCTTATGTTAAAATCTACACTTTACTCTTTCAATAATTTTTTTTTATTTCTAATAATCTTGTAAAAATATTAATCTTTATTTTTATAATAATTAGTATATAACATAAATAAATTAATCTTTTTTTGGCAAAGTTCGAATGCATATTTTTTGCTATTTTTTATTCACAATTTTATTAACATGTAGTATATGAAACAACAGAAAATAAAATTAAAGAACGTGAAAAATTACGAAAGTCGTTAAATTATGATTTTAAAAGTGAATTTTATACCATAAATTATAAAATTAATAAAAAAAATTAAATTTAATCATCATTGTCATTTAAATCACAAAGAAACTGAATTTCTTTTTCTTAAATGGTGGAATTAGTATATATCATAAAATTAGTTATTTATGTTAAAATAAATTAAAGTGTAGTAAATATTTAATTATTAGGAGAGGAGGTTGTAATTCAAGCATCTCATTTGAGAGAGGAGTATAAATTTTATTTTTCAAGAGAGGGAAGTGTAATAACTGCAAAACTTCCAGAGGGATATTTGCAAAACATCATGTTGACTAACAAAAAAATTTGATAGAGTGGGTAAATTGATTAACATTGTGCAATTTCAAGGGCTATTGAAATTTTATTAATTCCAGGAGATAATTGACGAAACCTACAATTTCAAGGGGTAATCGCTTATTTACTAATTCTTTCTTTCTAAACAGAGCCCTGTTTTGGAACTAAAACCCTAATTATGAAATATTTGTTTCAATTCTCTTTCGCACAAATGATTGTAGGTAGGGTAATGGCGCAGGAAAACGAAGTCGTTTCTTCTCAGTCACTCACGCCGGAGCTTCCAACTCTTCCGTTCGATCTCATAAGCTTTGGGTATGATTGTTTCATTGATAAGCACAAGATCATTCATGTTACTTCCAAAAATGAAGTTTTTGTTTATACTTTAGGGACTGATTATTGGACAAGAATAGACGACATCCCATATGATTATTCAATGTGTAGATCGGGATTTTTTGTCAGTGGTGCTGTTAATTGGTATGTACAGGATGCATCAGATGGTTCTTTTTACTTCGTTCTTTCTCTCGATTTAGAGAATGAGTCATATCAAGAGCTTTACCCACCTGATTTTGAGGATGAGTCATATTCCTGGACGCTGGGTGTGCTGAGGGATTGCTTGTGTGTCTTTGAAACATGTCATATGTTTTTTAATGTGTGGATTATGAACGAGTATGGAAATGAAGAGTCTTGGACTAAATTGTACACTATTCCTAACCTGAAAGATCAGGATTTGGAAGCCAAAACTGCATTATATATTTCAGAGGATCACCAACTGCTGGTGGAGTTTAATGATTTGGAAACTGGCCATAAGAAGTTGGTTGTTTACAATTCCAAAACTGCTACTTTTGACATTCTTGAGTTTCAAAACAACTATGTTCTGATGAACCCAAAAGTCTACATTGAGAGTTTAATATCACCTTAAGCTGGGATTCAACTGCAACATATATATGGTTAGTTTTTTGTTTATGTTATTTATTTTATGTCTGCTTTGATTCTTAGTGACTTGTTGGATCATTGTTAATCAATGATTGATGGAATCTGTAGCTTGAACATTGCTTTTTATTTTCAATAGTTTGGTTAATTTGAGTTGTTGATCTCTCACATCTTGCACTATATTTTAAATAGTTCACTCTCTTATTGGGTGAGACTAATTTCTAGAGTGTGAGACCCACATAATTTTACCCAACAATAGGGTGAGTGTTGAAAAGAGAGTGTTCCTAACAATCCTCTTAGAGTTTCCGATGACATTTTGGGATTAACATGGTCATTCTCTGTGTTTGTGATTATCTTAATAGACTTTATTTTTTTATGCACTAGTCTAGTATGATAGTTTTGATTACTGCAAATTAATACTTATATAATTGAAGTATATATGGCTCATAGTACAAGTGAGTTGCATCTCTACTCAGGACAATGAGTTTGGTTTGGTTTAATTGTTTAAAGTGTCCCAGAAGATAGGAATAGAGGATTCATTTTCTTAGATTTTATTCCTTTTTTTGTTTTCTCATTGTTTTTACAAGGTTTTTTCCAATCTCAATAATCTTCTAGAATTGCTAGTTTCTAGAATTGCAAAATGATTTGACTTTCTTGCATCTATTGGTTGGTTTGAACTTGAATCATATCATATGTTAGTTTTCTGCTCACTCTTAGAAATACCTTTACTATGAAATTGGCTTACTTCTGTGCTCCCTAGTATATAGTTCTCGCATTTGCAATTTCCATTAAAGTGTATCACTCTTCTCTTTTATATATATGAAACTCATAGGTTGTTATTTCATGCTCAAAAACATGTAGCAATTCAATTATCCAAACCCTGCAGTTTTAAAATCAGCACACTGTTTTGCGAAGATCAGATTCTTTTCTTTCACCACTCGCTCTTTGTATTTATCTTAGTCATACACTTCACATGTGTGTGAAGAATTCATATTTAGCTTTCTGAAACTTGTGTGGGCCCTTTAATCAACATTTCAACTATAACTATATATTACTATATTACTACCACCTAAAAAGAAAATCTCAAAATTTAGTGCAGGCGCAAGCCTACACAGCCTTGTGCACATGCATCTGTCCCTGCTTCTCTTTCTCCCAATTTCAAACCCCATGAACCTAATTCGATGATTTTTTGTTCGGTTAAATAAGTTTTTCGTGTCTTAAAATATAGTGAATTTTGATTTTAGTATCTAAAAAATTAAACATAATGTTTTTGTCCTCACAAATTTTTTTATTTTGTTTTTGATCCTTGATGTTCAATTTATGTTAATATGAATGTCAAGATTATGAGTCTTTTATGTTCAAAATGTGTTCATGTTATGCCCGTTTATTATGTTCAATTTTTGTATGTTCAAAAAATGTCAAGAACGCATCAAAATTATATTCGTTAGGGACCAAAAACAAAACAAAAGAAATTGTGAGGATGAAAACACCTCGTTTTATTTTGTAAGGACTAATCAAAATCTGTTAAATTTATAGGAACAAAAAACTTATTTAACCTTAATCAAAATCTGCTATTTTGTAAAAATATTATAACTATATAGATTAAATTTGAAGAATTCATGTAAACCCTCTAAAATGCTCCAAAACCCTCATTCAATACAATTTTTAAGTTTCTCTCAATGTTATCTATTTCTTTTACTTGCTCTTTCATTTTTTTCCCATACTCCCTCCCCTCCCTCTCTCTTCAAACTCGCAAACAAAGTATTTGGCTCCCCAAAATTTCTTTTTATCCCTGTTCTACACATCAGATCGCTATCTCCCAAACCATCCGGTAGATATCTCCCTAGGGTATGTTTTATATGTTTGTTGGTTGTAACTTATTTCATCTTTTGCGCTCAACTTCAATCTTCTCTAAAACATTGTGATTTTTGGGCCATTTTTTTATCTTTTTTCAACACAATCATTATCAAACAACGACAATCTTTACTCTATTGTAATCAATTCTTTGATTTTTTTTCATCACAATCATTCTAACAAACAAGGTCAATCTCTAATTTATTGTGATCAATTCGGAGGTAAAGCTTACTACTTTACATTTCTATTGCAATCAATTCTAATAATTTTTGTCAGATTAATAATTCATGCTATACATGTTGATTAGATTTACCTCTGTATAATTTGTCAGGAAAGGCCACACATTGAACCTTGAGATCCATTTACATAATTCCTTTTACTGATCTGAATGGAACACGTAAACTATGTGTGTCATCAGTGCCACTGACCCTTTTCTAAACATAGCCGCTGGTTGCATTTGTGCCCTTTGCGTCAAACAAATTTTAACCAGGTAACCTTCAAAGAAATAGATAAGTTTTAATTTGAACTAAAAAAAAACAAAAAAGATTATTCTATGGGCCTGTTTCAATTAGCTTATTCGAGCTTATATACTGGCATACGTTTTATAAGACTGTTTGGACGAACTTTTGAAAACAACTTATCACATTTTTCATAAACTTTTTTCAGCTTAATTTTACAAGTTCTCCAAGATAAATTACAAAAATAGCTTATAACATAGACAAAAACAATCTAACTTTGTTTTATTATTAGCTATAAAATTAGCTTATGTAAACTCATACATAAGCGCTAAATCTAAGAAGTGATTATGATATAAGCTATTTATCCAAACATACCCTAACTTAGTAGTTCTCTAAAATTTGATGTAAAATAACTGAAGTAGCAATAAATATCGCAAGAAAGGGAAGGTTTGAATTGTGACCATTTTTAATTTTAATCCCGAAACTTTAACAAGTTTATAAACTCAAGTTGGTTAGATAAATAAATTTACAGAGAACAATTATTTTATCAAGATTTAGAGAGCTCTAGATCAACTAAAGCTAATGTGTTTATGCAGTTTAAATAAGGACCAAAATGTTATGGAGAATGATTATATTAATGAGCAGAATGATAAAATAATATTACTGATAAATATAGGATCATAGAACTCTGGATTAATTTAGTTATTAATTAGGACCAGATTTTTCTGGAGAATAATTATATTAAAGAGCAAGATAATATTAAAGATTATTGTAGGACCAGAGCACACTGTATTAATTTAATTATTAACAAGGACCAGATTGTTCTGGATAGATATAATAGATCTTATAACTGTGATTAGTGTGCGTGTGCATAGATCTTATAACTGTGATTAGTGTGTGTGTGTGCGCGCACGCGCGCTCGCGAGTGTGGCTATCGGAAACTTCTAACTAGCACTATATGTTATTGATCACACCAGATCAGTCATTTACACTTTGTATTATCAACCTCAACATGCTACTACAATTCTTTCGCAAACTATTGTAACGAATAGACTTGAGAATTAAAATACAATTTGTATGATGAAGGGTTTTGTTGGATCACGATTTCTCAACAGATGTTTGAGATTATGATTAAAAACAAACTTAAAAGATTTGATCCAAAAGTGCAAACTAATTCAAATAAGTTTCACTGCAAGCTTGGTTTCTTCAAAAAAAAAAAAGTTTCATTGCAAGCTTGGTTACATTGACACACATACACACTTTTACTACAATTCAAAGAAATTCATCCTAATTCAAATAGGCTAAAGTGTACTTTTCACCCCTTAAGTTTTAAAAAGTTGCGATTTTGGCCCCCTATAAAAAAATGACAAAAGTGACCCCCTATGTTTAAGGAAATATGCTCTTTTAACCCCTAACATAAGGGAAATATGCTCTTTTGACCCCTTAACTTCTCAAAAAGTTGCGATTATGGCCCCTTTTTTGGGACACGTGGCGTCTTCTCAACAATTTTGAGACGAAAAGGGCCAAAATTGTCATTTTCTTAAATAGGGGGCCAAAATTGCAACTTTTTGAAACTTAGGGGTCAAAAAGTGCAGTTTAGCAATTCAAATAAATTTGACTGCAAGCTTGGTTACAGGTGAAAAGCTTCGAAAAAGTCACATAGAAGATGAAATTGAGGTGAAAATAGAAAAATTAAGGTTTCTTTCCAAAGAAAATAGATTGTTTTGGAGAGAGAACGAATCACTGATTCGTGAATCGTAAATGCAAGGTTCCATCGATACTGATAAACTCGTCGGATTGAGCATCAGCGAGAATTTTGAGGTTCTCGGCCATGACGATGTAGATCGACAAGAAAGAAAACTCTAGTTTCTATCAAAAGATGGAGTGTAGTAGATCGGAGAAGCGGTGGAGATCGTTGCGAACAACAACGATGATAAGCGATACGGTGGAGATTGGTGCAATCGACGATGATGATTGGTTTCACGGTGGAGATCGTGTAAGCGATGGTGACAGAGAAAGCGATATCAGTATTTGCGATAGTGTGGTGATATGTGTTTCTGAGAATACTTTTTTTACAAAAAGGATCTTTGACAAAAAATTATTTAAACATAAAAATAAAAAAAAATAAAAAAAATCAGTCAAATGTTAGCTAATTATTTTGCTATTCACCACCATTAAGTTTCCTAGCATAATTATAGTAGCAAATCTTATATATTCTTGTAGTGATAGAAGAGAATATTTCTGCAGATGTTGAATCCAATTATCAAAGGTTTAATATCAACGGTGCAAATAAAGATCAGAGGTTGTTCTACTTTCATCAAAACCAAATGATTTAATGTAGTCATGCTTTACAAGACTACTATGTGCATGCCTTTATTTTTTTTGGGCTTAATTGGATTTTTGGTCCCCTAAGTAATTTGTTGTTTTCATTTTGGTCTCATAACTCGTAAAATCAACGTTTTGGTCCCTCAAAAATGTCTCTGTTAGTCAAATTAATCCCTAACTGTTAACTTTAACTTCAAATGTCTTAAGTGGAATAAAAACAATGTGGTCTATCATATACCTTATTAATTCTTTTAATTTTAACCATTCAATATTTTATCAAAAAATGATTGTTAGATCATGAAGGTCTATTGTATTTTACGGTATGTCATCAATAGCTAATTTTTTTTCTCATTTCATCATCTCCTTCCTTCATCTTCTACCTCATCTTCATACCCTCTTCGTCAAAAATCCAAAATCCAGAAGAAAAAAAAATAGATTTATCACAAATAAAAAACATAACAACACTCAAAATCATGAATGATTTTCAGATCTATCACATGTTTTAATCACAAACTCATACCCATAAATTTCCATATCTATCAACACAAACTTATAAATTCATTCTAATCATCCATCATAAACAATCGTAACACCATTTTTTCGAATCCTGACTACACGTGACAGTAGGTGTGTATTGAGGCGAATTCATGCATAAAACAACATTTATAAAGGAATCAACAAACCGTTAAATCAACATAGTTAGTTTCATCCTGAATTTGTTAATTTAATGTTCGTTCAACGTTTTGAAAACTAACAAATCACTGTAAATTGTGGTTTTTTTATGCTGTTGTTTGGAGGTTTTTTTAAGGTTATTATTGTTGGGGTTCTGTCTTGTTGTCGTGAAAATGAAGGAGGAAGAGAAGAGAGAAGGTTTTGTTTTCCGTTGTTCTTCTTCACCGTTTTCATTTTCAGATCTCTTTTTTTTGTCCCCTACTTCAACTTCTTCGATTTCAACAATAGACCAGATAACCCTTTTTTTTTCTTCTTCTTAGTAGGGGATTGAATTTGTTGCTTATTAGTAGTGCAGTGAATATGAATCACACATTTTTATGAGTTTTGTATGAATGTGGTGTTGAAGAAGATGAAGAAATGGAGAGAAGATATGAAAAGTGAAAAAAATTAGGTGTTGACAGTCCACTATTAAACACAATGGACATGCAATCAAATGGTTAAAATCAAATCAAAAATTTTAGACATTAAAAAACTAACGGAGGGGACCAAATTAGCTAACGCAGCAAAACAAGAGGGACCAAAACGTTGATTTTACAAGTTATAGGACCAAAATGAAAACAAGAAATTACTTAGGGAACCAAAAGTCCAATTAAACCTTTTTTTTTTTGTTAAAACCATAAATTTTCCAGGATACCAAATAAAGATCAAGACTTCCTCTGATGTAGAACATAGAGATAATTTAGAATAGGAGGCTATAAACCAGCTGACAAGCACATGTATTTGAGAGCCTTTCCACTTCCGGTGTACCATTTCTAACCAAATTAAATAAATTAACACCCAAAACAAATATAAACAGTTGCAACCAAACACAAATTGTTACAAACACAATCAGGTTGCAAACGCATATGAAGAGAAAATAACAAATGAAGAGCAAATGATGAATTTCTGAACGGTAAGTAGAGAGATAAAAGAGAGTGTTCTATATAACTTTGTAGAAAAAGAGAGGAAAGGCTTTATTTTTTAGGGTTAATTATGTTTTTAGTCCCTATAAAATTGGAACATTTTAAGTTTAGTCCTTACTTAATTTTAATAGTTTTTTTAGTCCCTAAAAAAAATTCTTCATTCAGTATTAATCCCTACTCAATTCAAATTTGTTTAATTTATGTTTAAACTCTTGCGTTTTTGATCAATTTTTTGCATACGTATTAAGAACATTACTCAAAGTTCCTCTGCAAAAAATTGTCGCAAAATTTTATTTCTACGTCCCGATTTTGTTAATTTTATCTTTAACTTTTGTCGTTTTAAAAAATTCATATTTAATTCGTTTCATGTTAAAAAATTCTAAATTTTTATAAATGAACATTTCATAGTGTTCTAAACTTGTCTAAAAAAAATCGTTCAAAAATTTAAGAATTTAAGGATAATTAAACAAACTTTGTTGTACTAGGAACTAAAATTAGAAATAATTTTTTTTGTAAGGAGTAAAAAATCTATTAAAATTAAGTAAGGATAAACTTTGAAGTTCCCAATTTTATAGGGATCAAAAACATATTTAACCCTATTTTTTATTGGAAAGGAGAGTTAAGCGTGAATATACTTTTGGGAAATAGAGAGCAAAAGTTAAAGTATTAGGGTCTTCTTATCTAGTATCTTTAAGACATTCTTTAACCATTTTAAGATAAGAAATTATTCTTTAAAAAAGTCAAATATTTTTTTCAATTTCTAATGCATTGATTACACAAATTTTAATAAAAATGTACTAATTAAAGTTTTTAAAGAGTGTCGCAAAGGCACTCGTTGACATTTTACTTTAGTCTAATTAATTGTATGATATTATAATTAATAAATACGAAAACTATTTAAGTATTTTTATTAAGGGGGCTGTTAACTTACATCCACCTACAAACACTAAGTTGCAAGTTAGTAAGGTATCCACTTGCTTTTTACCAAAAAGCCCCACTCAACACAATTTTAGGTTACTAGAAATTTTATCAATTTCATTTGATTTAAAAAAAATAAAAAAAAATCGTCCGTCAGTTCCGTGTTCTACGGCAAACTTGTCCGTGCTTCCTTCGTTTTTTTTTTCTTCCCATAATCACTAAAACCTCCTTCTTTTTTCTTGACTAGTTTTTTTTTGACATTTTTTTACGCGACCTAACATAAGCTTTTTGGCAGATTTATTTTCTTCTGATAACTGAAGCCTCTTCTTTTTTCTTGACTACTAAAAAGAACTTTTTTTTTTTTTTGAAAAAATTAAAATGG
>Ga0228710_1008476_pt1 | contig 14716 bp, 10 predicted proteins | sample MedpolnodulmetaG_FD_177995 | JGI IMG/M metagenome (GOLD analysis project Ga0228710, IMG submission 177995) | Root nodule microbial communities from Medicago polymorpha collected in Santa Monica, California, United States - pink nodules | ecosystem: Host-associated > Plants > Roots > Nodule...
TTTTTTTTTTTATTGGTCAAAAACAATGGAGAGAGAAAAAAGAAGAGAGATAATAAAAATATAACGTGAGTATGAGAGAGAAAGTTGTCAAAAAGTTGTTAGAAAGTGGTTGTATAAATATCATTTCTCAAGATATAATTATGATAAAGGCCACGTTGTGACAGTTATCTTAGAGAGGACTTTCAAGTGTTTGTCAACTTGTGGGCAATCAAATCAATTTTTCATGTCACTAAATTATACAATATCACTTGATATGCTATTACATGTGTTGACAAGTTGATAAGTTGCTTATAGCTACTACAAGGACTTCTCTAATTCATCCACTGTCAATCCACGCATTCTAGTTTTTAATTATCTTGATAAGAGCTGCTTCAATTTTCAAAGGTACGATAAATTGTAGAATTTGACATTGACAAAAACAAGTTGGATTCTTGATAGGTGAGAGAGAGCTATACCGATTGAAGGATCAAAGATAAAAATGGGTTGATCAATTGATAGATAAAAGTGAGAAATCTCGGGCATATATGATCCAGGATATCAAGGAGTTCTATATCAATGATACAGCACAGGAGGGCCATGCTAAATTTGAGAGCAGTGATTATATCCACCGAGCTACAGTGTACTGTGTATACAGACTTCGTTGAAGAACACATTCTTTAAGCAAGGAAACTGCTCCCTCTGATCCTAATTATAAGCACCTTGTGAGAGATCAAATTTGCCCTAGATATAATCCTTCTTTCAAGTTTCTAGATGCAGATTTTTTCTCTCTCAAACATTTCCTAATTAATACTGCTACTTTTCTTTAGAATACCAAAAGTCGATTGTAAATACTCCAACACACACTAATTACACTACCAATCTTTCTTAATATTTCTTAATATGTGTGAAATGTCAATGGATGCTTATAAAAAAAACGAAGGAGTATAAAATAACCGCTTTTGTCACTCCAACTCACTTTCAAGTCTCAATTAGCTAGTATCAGAAAGGTTTTTTTCTTGAATGCTTGTTTGTTAGGAGGGAGAAGTTAATGACGGCTACAAGCCTAGAACATTTCCCTTACAACTTACGCAGCTAAACAAAAAGAACATCAATTTTGGTTACAGGTTTCAGTGTTGTCCATTTTGAGTAATATTCAAAAAGCTTAAGCAACATAAAAATAGATGTGTCAACAAGAGTCAAAAACGGATAATTTTTACATGTTGTAGAATATAACAAGAAACCATTAATAAACATATATTTGATCCAACATAGTGCAGTTGCTGTGATGTCCAATGTGGTTGATGACTACGTTACGAAGATGAGATATATTACAACATGGGCATGGCAATTTTGACATAGACCAATCCAACTATACGCTCAACAAGCTGCACATAACGACAGACTAAAATACTAGTAAAGCTATTTACTAGAGGGAGAAGTCAGTCTATTTTCCTCTGAGTCATGCTTTGATGAAGAATCCCCACCAAATAATTCGGAGAAGCCCTCCACCTTCACAGGAGGTGCTCTAACCATGCTAATATTGTTCCTATATTCAAATAATGAAATAACAGTCTCAATAAATGTCACTTTAAAGTCACCTGGCAGATGCATTTATTTATTCGAATTTGAATTTATTTACTTACTGTGAGGGAATCTGTGGAGAACCCATCTGTCTAAACTGGGTATTAGATTGAGGATGGAAATTTGACATTGCAGCCTGTTGATGCCTAAACTGCATTTGATGATGTATGGAATTGAAGGCATTACTATCACTTGGTAAATCTGATGTGTTTTCAAGTTTGACTTTAACCAATTGTCTGTCCTTATTTACATCCATAGCAGGGCGAGGAGTAGATTGTTGGCTTCTTAGTCTTTCTAAGTGCAGCTGTTGTTGCTGAAAAGCAAGATTTTGGGGATTAATCATCTGCTGCATCTGTGGATGCATTTGTCTTTGCATCTGAACCTGCACGTTAACAATACATTGAGTAAAACTACAACACATAAATCATAAATCAATCACCCCAATTTCCATCTGATACAATAAAAGAGAGGGAGGTATTTCTTTTGTGGTGGTGCGGGGAGTCTGCCACAATGTTCGCATGTTTAACTCAGATATCACCCATATGAGGAGGAAAATGGACCTAATGAATCACAAAACCCAACAGTGAAGTACATAATAGAAGGTATGAACAAATATGAATAAGAAACCGTGTCACGTAAATTGTATACAAATATGACAGGTTGCATGGACCTTATATTACCACCACCCCTAACAACTGGACACAATTGTATCCAAATAACATGCCATACATATAAAATAATAAATTGATGGATGCTATAAATAACTTTTGGTCACTAATCTAAGAAAAAATTATAATTCTACATGAGGCACAGGGTAATTTTGTTTTGAAAAAGCACTAGGTACATCTAGGAAAGTAATCTAGAAAAATACTAATGATCCTAAAAAAGAACTCTGTGCCCGATGCATGTGCCATTTTCACGTCCATGTTGGACACCAGTATCTTACAACATTAAACAATGCAGAAAGAAGTAGATATAAGTACTTGCTGAGGTAGTCGAAGGGAGTTTTGCTGTTGTTGCTGCAACTGAGACTGAATTCCATGAGGACGTTGCTGACCTTGTTGTACAATATTTCTGGAGTCATCTTTAACCACATCCATTAATGGCGCAAAATTACTGCGAGCACGAAGGGAAAATGTTAATATGGATCCATTGCATGTTTAAGATATCTTGATTCAAAAGCAAACTACAAATCAGGGAAATATTTGCAAACTAAGATATCTTGATTCAAAAGCAAACTTCAAATCAGAGAAATATTTGCCTACAAAATGCACACATAATACACTTGAGCATCAAAAAGTTTACAGCAGCACCACATTTTATTGCCAGATAAGGTAGACCAGTATCCAAGAATAGAAATCTCGACAAAGGAAACATGGATATAAGAAAATTTATTTTCACATAATGTAAGACCAAGTTATATTTTGGGGGATGAGGGTGTTCATTTTCTTTTAGAGAATTTATTCTCCCTTTACATAATCATAGGAATTTCAACAAGAATGTCAAACATACCTAAACCCCACAGTTTTAAGCAACATCTTTAGAAGATCAATGGCAGAGCACTGTTGGTTATAACTATCAGCAAGTACTTTCAAATTGGTTCCTATTTTAACAATACGTTTGCTCATCACTTCAGACAAGTATTCAGTTGGACCTTCCATGGCAGCTTCAAATCCTGCACCCAACAAAACGCGAGCCACTACCTTCTGAGAGAGCTTCGCTGCTTGTTCACGACCAAGAACTATTTCATTTCCCTCACTTACCAACTTCCCACGGTACAACCCTCCCCCGTGTTTCCCGTTGACATACTCCGCATTCCGAGTCATAACAAGAGGCAATGTATCAAGCACACCAACTATCCTCTCTTTCTGGTTATTATTATTCTCCACCCTATCAGTCACTGGAATTGCACTCTCAGGTACAGAGTTCCACGCATACGTTATCTCCGGAAAAACAAACTCATCGTCATCACCATCAACTAAATTACCACTGTTTGATTGATCCATAACCTGATGTTGTTCTTCATTAAACACTACACGCCTCTTTTTACGGTTACTACTACGCATAATATAGGAAGCCATCTCCGCTGGAGAACGCTTTGGTGACAATTCTCTGTCCCACATAACTAACTTCTTGTTAACTTTATAATTCTCAATCACTTGATTATACCACGTTTCAGGCAACTCAGAATCAACATATCTCGATCCAACCTGCATTACAGAAAGAGAAAAAAAAACAGAGATTAATATTTTGGTCCAACAATACACAAGTAATAACTGTGTAAATCACCTTTTATTCCTCCAAAAATATGAAATGACGAATTAATATCTGAACTTTAAATTTCAGTTGTCTAGAGCATACTCAAATTACAATGTGTTTCTAGATATTTGTTAAAGACTTTCATTGATTTCTATTCTTCAATCAGTACTCATTTGTTAAAGTTTGTATTTTTTAAATCCTATTTTAAATAATCACTTTTAGGAATATTTTTGTGATACAGCTTTTTTTGACTGGTCTGTGTTACCGCTTTTAAAAAGTGAAGAAAATCTAAAAAGTGCTTAAATCGAGAAGCTGTTCCGAGTCATCTTCGGTTGAAAATTGTGATAAGCAAACACAAAACAGTCTGCTTTTCTTAAAATCCTCTAAATCATTGAAGGTCAAAATCACTTTTCTCTTAATATGTAACAACAACAACAACAAAAACCGAGTCTTATATCACTAAGTGGGGTCGCTACATGGATCGAATCAAATGATGCTGTAAAGTTGTATCATACACCATATTTCTAATCAACTAATTAATCTCTACATCTTTCCTAATAGTTTCTCGATTAGTTTTTCAAACTATTCCTATGCCTCTAGTGATTTGACTACTTATGATCTACTCCTTACTATAGAATCTCCAGGTATTCCCAAACCACCTAAGCCTATTAACAAACTAAGGCCCCGTTTGGATTGAGCTTATTTTGAACTTATGAAAAATAGCTTATGCAAATAAATAAACTTTCATATTAATTTATAAGTTTTCACTCACGAAAATTTTATCTTTATAAGCTGTTTTTTCATAAACTACCTTAACAAGCTTATGAATAATAAATAAAAGCATATTTATTTGCATAAGCTCAATCCAAACGGGGCCTAATTCAATTTCAGATATTAAATTGTGATTTAGTAAATTTAATTCACAATTAGCCAATCATACAATTTCTAAGAACAAATTGATAATCACACAATAATAATAATAACAATAAATTGAAAATTTGAATAAGAAACAAAACCTTAGCGTTGGAGGAACTAGGTGCATTATTGTTATCAAGAGTGAAGTAGACATCATCAGGATGCAAATGAAGGAAATTAGGGTTAAGCTTCGAGAGATTAGGGTTGGAAGAGAGAGAAATGGAGGAAGCAGCTTTATCAAAGAGAAGAGCACGAACTCTGAGTTGAAGATGAATGTGGAGGGTAGATTTGGAAGAATCGGTTTTCATGAAAGAATCCCAAGAAGAAGGTGAAGAGAGAAAAGGTGCGAAGTTTGTGTAATTGGAATCGCCGAGCCATTTTCGCCATACTCCATGGGTTTCCAGGTTGCGAGCAAGGTCGTAGCCGCGTCCGTCAGAGCCCAGTAGAGACATGGCTTGCTTTTCGTCTGCTCACTCTCTGATTTGTTCATGTGAGGTCTTCATAGTTTTTGACTTTAGTTTGACTCCTCACATTCGATATCCGGTGTAATTTAACTCACGTAAAAATTTGGCGGAAGTTAACTCATGTTCGGTAACAGCGTGAGTTAATTTACGTTGCATTATGTTATACATTAGAACAACAACAATTTCTCCATTGTGTTTTAAGTTCAAGGGCTCGTTTGGATTAACTTATTTTAGAGTTTATATAAAACAGCTTACGCAAATAAATAAGTGTTTATGTATTATTTATAAGTTTTTAAGGTAGTTTATGAAAAAACAGTTTATGAAGATACGATTTTCGTTAGTAAGAGCTTAAAAATTAAAATAAAAGCTTATTTATTTACATAAGCTATTTTTTTATAAGCTCAAACCAAACGGGCCCAAGTCATACGAATTTTCTCCCTCAAAGCACGAGTTTGATCAAACTCAACAAAATCAACTTCAACTTCTACTTCAATTACAAGTGCTTATGATCTTTTGCATTGGTTTTTTATGTTTAAATATTTGATTTTTTGGATAAAAGTTGTGTAGTTTTAGGTTTTTAGGATTGATGAAATTGTTAGATTTTTTGGATGTTAACAATCAAAGAAGTTAGAAATTATACTGTAGATGTTGATTAGAGTAAGTTTCACATCAATGTGGTAGTTTAGAGATTGAAATGACACAATGGAATAATGTATATGTTGAACTTTAGGTGTTAATTGAAATGTGAACCAGAAGGTTTCTATATCGAGTACAAGAAGTTATCCAAGTGTAAAAAGGTTGGTTTAGTAAAATGTGAATGTCCGTTTTCAGTTGGGAGGTTATTGGTTTAGCGTTGGTGATTGGAGCTTAGGCATGGAAAACACAACCATGAGATGGTTGTAATGTTGCAAGGATATAAAATTGTTGGACATCTAAAACCAAATAAGAATAGGCTCATACATGAGTTGACTAACTTGATGGTTCTTCTTCAAAATATTCTGACCATTTTGAAGAATAGAAGCAGTCGAGCTGCATTATAAATATCAAACATATTTATAATGCATGTGACAAGAAACGATTGTCTACCAGAGGTTCGAGATCACATATGAGGAGAAATATGTGTATCATCATAGGAAGTATGTTAATTTTGAAATGTCGGAGATATTTCCTGGCCTTATCCAAAATACATCAAGTTTTTTAGCACATTTTCTATCATATTTGTGATAGATTCCACTCATAAAACCAACAAATACAGTCTTCCATTGCTTGAGTTTATTGCTATCACTTCTACCAAGTTGACGTACTCTACTATATTTTATTTCCAGGCCTTATCTTAAATACATCAAGTTGTTTAACATATTTTATATTATGTTTGTGATGGATTCCACTAATAAGACCAACAAATACCGTTTTCTATTGCTTGAGTTTATCAGTGTCGCTTCTATAGAGTTGACATACTCTATTGCATTTTATTTCATAATGTCCGAGAAGAAGGATAACGTCACTTGAACTCTATAGAGGCACCTTGATTTGTTGAAATTTCCAGATATGTCATCCAAACATGTACAATGCTTTTAAGCTTATTTTTTGAAAAGTTATTACAAATGGTCTCAAAGAGCCTGTTTGTTATAAATTAGAATAAAATTAATTTTTACATTCAATAATTTAAAGATTTTTTGAGATCTTATAAAAAAATCATAATCTAATTTGTGTTTGTTTATTGTGATAAAATAATTTTTTTAAAAGGTAATTTATTTTGTTTAATACAACAATATAAAAGAAATTTTTTGTCACAAAATCACTTCAATCTTTTTACATTTATTTTCTCTCTGCTCAATATAGGAGTTTTTGTTACTTTCTCTCTCCTTAATATAGGAGTTTTTGTTACAAAAGATAAAAATATGTTGACGCGTCAAATGATTAACATGAGACAAAATTTTGTTTTTGTTAGCCATTAACTTTCATAAATAGAGAATAAAAGATAGACTATTGATTATTTTTTTTTGACACATAAGGTGTAACACAAGGAATTTCTAGGAAGTTACCCATCCTAGTACTACTAAATACGCTTAACTACAGAGTTTTGATGGGATCTAGTGCATTAGTGATGTGTTGGTATGATCGCACCTGTGAACTATTGATTGATTAAAAAAATTTAAAATATAATAAGTAATTTGTTTAGACATTTATGCAACATAAATATAAAAAATAAATTAAAAACTTAATAAAATTTTTAGTTGACAAGATCAAACTAATATACGAAGTTTGTATTGATGCCAAATAAAAATATTATCTTTAGAAAATAAAAAATAATACTAAAAATATTGAAAATAAACGTGAAATCGATAAGTGACATAAAATCGATACTATTGATTGATTCGGTAATTTAATTTCTTCTGAGTATATATGAATTTTTTAATTTATATTTTTAAATTTTAAAATTATACACATAACATCCAACTTATTTTCTCTTAAAAAAAAAAATACCCCAACTTATTTAAATGAAGTGCCACCAATACATTGACCGAATTTTTTTATTTTTTTTTACAATAAATTGACCGAGTTAAAATTGAAAGTTTGCAAAAGTTACAGACACATTTACTTGTTCCTCTTGACCGTGGACCAGTTACTAGATTCTCCCCATAATATCGAAAACAAACCCTACTTCATATCTCCCCATCATAACGATTCCCAGGTCTGATCCATCATCCCAATCGAACCCAATTGAAACTCAGAGCTAAGCTTCCAGACCCTTAAGTGACATGTAGCTATTGTTTCCTTCAATGTAGAATCACGATAAAAAAACAACCGTGTAAATTCCAGCGCCAGTTCTGAAGTATGGATGGTGTTCCTTCACGTAGATTCTGTTGTTTCCTCGTTCAACAGTAATTGCCCGTTTGCCTGTATAAATTATAATTTCATTTGATTCTTGTGTGTGCCTGTGTATATTCATTATTGCTTGCAGAAACAATGAAGAGGTGCAAAAAGCTTGAGACTCATCTGCCTGATTGTGTTATATCCTATATCTTTTCAAACTTAGGTTTGAAGGATTTGGTGAAAACCAGCGTATTGTCCAAACGATGGCTTCCCGAATGGGGATTAAGAATGGACCTCAATTTTGATCTCCAAAACATGTTTGACCATAACACAATTCAAAATTTACAAGAAAGCATTCCACTCTTCCAATCTGAATTTGCCACAAGATTGGATCAATTCATGCAGCATTATCACGGTGCCACCATCCGTTCAATCAAAGTAAAGTTTCCATTAGGTGATGACCATAGTTATGCCATTGATAGATTGATTTCCCAAGGAATTACTAAAGGTGTCAACCGTATTGAATTGCTCTTCTCATATGACACTGATCTAGAAATGGAGCCATATAAATTTTCCTTTACACTCTTGTCTAACACTCATTCTCTGGCGCATTTGCACCTACAGAACTGCCGCATAGTAGCACCTATGGACTTCTCTGGATTTAAGAATCTGAGAACTCTTGTGTTTCATGTAGTTCGTGTGACGCAAGATATTCTCCATGGTCTGTTTTCCAACTGCATCCATCTTGCAGACTTCACCCTTGATGACTGTCAGTTCAATTCTGACTTGAAAATAATCAGTCCGACATTGTTTCATTTGAACATTGTTAACTGTTGGGTTGACTATTGGCCAAAGAATATAGATATCGTCACATCAAATCTCACATCCATTGAATATTCTTGTAATGGTAGCGATGTACACTCGATGAACATTAAGGCTCATATGTTATCCAAGTTTAGCTTCAGAGGTTGTCAAATTCCTTGTCAAATTCCTGAACATTTTGAGTTTTCTGGACTAAAAAATGTGACAACAGTTGTGTTGGATGGGATCCATTTATCTTGTATCCAAAATGATGTCTTGCCTCTTTTGTTTTCTGAATGTCTCCAACTTGAAGACGTCACCTTTAAGAACTGCAAGATCGTGTTGGATTTGAAAATTATCAGTCCGAAGCTGCGTCATTTGAAAATATTTGACTGTGGAGATAGAGACATCTTTCCTTGGAGGGTGATTATTGATGCATTGAATCTCTTATCCTTTGAATTTAGTTGTAACATAGGCAAATTCTTCTCTGTTAATGCTCCAAGGTTATCGAAAGTTTTTTGGAATGCAGCTAGGCGAGAGAAAAATCCACCTCTCTTTGGTCCAATTGCAACATTACAACATATTGAGATTTTAGCTATGATCTTGAACTTTTCACAGGTCAGTCACTCAAAACCCATGTTTGCTTGCTAGTTGATGTTTATTATCTCTACTCTCTATATAAGCTCTATATCTAAATACTAACTGTTAATATAATTGTTTAGGCAGAATTACATTCACATCCCTTAAACTTTGTTTTAATGTTACTCTCAACCCCTCGATTTATCAAGTAAACACCAACCTCTCTTATTTATATTTGGGCCAAATACCGTTGGCGGTCCTTTAAGTTGGATGATTATAATTAGTTAGTCCTATTAAGTTGTTTTTGTCACAAATTGGTCATTTAAGTGATAAAATATCTACTCCATTATCCTATTTTCATCAAACTCACTTAAAAAATGTTTATGTGGAGTGGACATTTAATGTTAAGTTGGTATGTTCAAATTCACCGCTCTCAAAACTAGGGTTCATAAGTGTGTTATTTAGTCTTGATTTGAAACAAAATCGATCGATTAGTTTATTTATAATATTGTTGATGAAATATTTATCAGTAAAATTAGGCTTGAAATAAAAAGCAAGAAGAAAATGTGTGTAAGCATCATGTTTGATGGCATAAGCACTTTTGAAATAAACTTGAATACTCACTCACAACTTTCATTGATGTGTATTGTCTCCTCGAGTCACCTTATTTTTGGATTTTGGTTTTTCTTCTTGGTCTAGGAATTTGTTAGTCTAAGCCTCTCCATTCTTGTTGATAATGAGCGAGACGGTTCCAGACACCTTGACAATTTTTATTTTTGAGTTTCAAAGAATCTAACTGCAAAGGTCACACGCATTAAGTGTCGAGAAATGTGGTATTGCGGGTTCGAGTCCGCACTCCAGGATATCATATCCCAAGACACATTTTATTTTAGAAGACAAGAAGTTTTAGCTTTTTTAACGGTAGGTAGACAACTTTAGATCGTAAGGAGGTGAGTGCTTAGAGAAAGTAAAGGGTTTGAGTGACATTTGAACAAAAATGAGAAGAGGCAAGTGCAATTTCTCTATTATTTATTATATTATTCATTTAAAATTATCAAACCAATAATATTTTATTAAAATAAAATTTATGAAGATATATATGCCATTTCACTTTAATGTTGCTGGTGTAATCAGATAGCGGAATTAACGAGGATCTTGGTTCAATTTCAAAATTTTTGACAATTGGAGTTATTTATCGAGGGAGCATATGATCCAAATATGAACTACTTTTGGATTTTAGATATTGCAATGGCTTCTCAGCATCTCCACAAACTTTCTCTAACGGTGAGTTATTCAACTTTAACTTTTTTTCTTCTGAATAACAGTTTTCTAAATAGTATATGTAAATCAATCTTTGGAATTTTACTTATGACCGAAATTCAATCTTGACTTGAGCTAGAACTTTTATTTCCTTATTAAACGTTTCTACGTTTTCAATGTTTTCGTCTACATATATCAAGAACTTTACAACAAATTTATACAAATTTTATTTACTTTTAGAAAATAAATAGACAATTTTGTAGACAGACTCACATATAGAAAGTTAAAATGATCGTGATTGATAATTGAATTAATATGCTTAACAAATTAATAATTATTATTTTTCTTTAAGTTTCTTAAATCAACTTTTAGAACTAAATTTTAAATTTTTATGCGTAATATAAAATCTGAATGTATAATTTAACTCAATTGACAAGTCCTTGTAAAGGTGTATAGTAGAATTGTACTTTTACTTTATAGTCATAGAGTAAATTAAGATTTTGAACGTGTAACATACTAACATATGTGCAATTGCAAAACTATTTTACACCTTGTTGAAATTTGAAAATATAATTTCAACCCAAGGTTACTCTTGGAAAAAATAAAGAAATAAAATTTCATTGTTTTAGGTTTTGTTGTTTTGCGAAAGTTAACTTATAGAATATAAACGAGCTACTGATGAAAAGCATATTTTTAATTTATATTTAATTAAAATAATGGTGGTAAAATATTATACTATATCAATATAACATTACAGCAGAAGATGAAGATCTATAAAAACTATAAGAGAAACTATTTATAAATGTTTAGAGATTAATGAGTTGGACTGAAATATAGTGTATGATATGGTGTAATTTGATTTATGTAGCAAACCTCACCAAAATTGTCAGATTTGCGAATCTACATAGACTCGACACGTAAACTCGACTATGGAAAATTAAAATTGGACACATAAACGACACATATTTATCATAGAACACCAATTAACATAAAAATTAAAATTTCAAACTCCATACAATTTTTTATGAAAAAAACACCATATTAAAAGCAAGCAAAGTAGAAAAGTAAGGAGATACGTCCTAGTTCTTTTCAAATTGGCTGGTGCATATACTAAAAATTTCATAAAACATATATGCTATTGACTTCAAACATCTAAAGCTCCTTTGAAATCTTGTTAATCATCAAAATCACTATCATCTTTACCAATATCCTGACCATCATCATCGAACTCAACCTCAGATAAAACATTGTATTCATCAATAACCATAACCAAACTTGAATTTTTTTAACCTTTACCTAACTCAACATTACCTCCACCATCATTTTGCATACCATTATTAACAACATCAGTTTCGACAACATTTCAATACACAACAACATAACGTTGTTAATGAAGGAAGAGGAAAAAATCGTGGACGGATGTGAGCGTGACCTTAATTCTTATATCTTCGGTGAGAGTGAGGGTTTTGTTTCTAAATTAAGAGTGAGCAAAAAAGAAAAGAGGGTTCTAGCTTTTTATTTTCTTTTTCAAATTTTGTTTAGTTTCAACTTTTTTGGGTTTTAAAAAAAATGTTTTTTCAAAAAAGCTTACGGACTCAAATTTGTCATAGACTCGCGAGTCTATGCAAGTATGTACAAGTCTACACGAGTTTACCTATCTCCTTGAATACTCATTCACAAAGGTGAGAATGGCGTCTGGCAATGAAATCGCACGATTGGAGGAGGAAAACGTATTTCCAAACATACACTTTATAAAATCTAATTTGCCTGTTATAAGCATATAATTTGAACTTACCAAACATTGTGCCTAAATCACAATAACTTCCTATTTCAGCTAAAATAATCACAAGTCCTGCACTGCATTAGTGTTATATGTCTTTTGGGTTGTTTTAAAAACTTATTATATACATAAAATCACGATCTTTATTTTTTTGCATTTTCAGATTAGAAATTCACATATGGTTGGATTTCAGAGGCAAAAGAATACACAGGTTTTTTACATAATGATTTGAAATATGTCGAGTTACGTGGCTGTGTTTGCAACATAAATGTGATTGAGTTAGCAGGTCATCTTTTGAGGAATGCGAGTTTGCTTAAGCAAATCACTTTCAGTTCTCGTTACAAATTCTATCTAGGTGGTGAAAAATGGACTACGGGATGTGAGAGCTGTTGTTGGCCTGAACATAACTTAATTTATGAGATGCTTAAAGATGAACTAAATGAAGAGTGTCGACTTATTATTTTGTAGTGTTTGACTGTGTTTTGGATAAAGATGTCGTCTTGTTCACTGCATTGATTGTTGGGTATAATCAACATGGTCTTGATGGTGAAGCTTTGGAGGTTTTTGAGGATATGTTCGGTAGTAGAATTAAGCCTAATGTATACTTTGGCGAGTGTTTTGGTTAATTGTGGCAATCTAGGAGATTTAGTTAATGGTAAATTGATTCATGGTCTTGTTGTTAAGTCTGGTTTGGAATCTGTTGTTGCTTCGCAGACTTCGCTTCTTACTATGTATTCAAAATGCAGCATGGTTGAGGATTCCAGAAAGGTGTTTAATCAACTTGCTTATGCAAGCCATATGACTTGAACATCTTTTACAGTTGGTCTTTTGCAGAATGGCAGAGAGGGTGTTGCTTTGTCGATGTTTAGGGAAATGATTCGGTGTTCGATAAGTCCGAATCATTTTACATTGTCTAGTATTCTTCATGCTTGTTCAAGCCTTGCAATGCTTTGAAGCAGGGGAACAAATCCATGTCTTAACCATGAAACTAGGTGTTGATGGAAACACGTATGTTGATGCTGCACTGATTCATTTGTATGGAAAATGTGGAAATGTAGAAAAGGCAAGGTCTGTTTTTGATTCGTTGACTGAGTTAGATGTAATATCCATAAACACAATGTGGAAATGTATAGGCTTTTGTTGATTCTTCAAAATTAATTTTGATATTAAAATGACATTGTTTTACTTTCTTAAACAAAATAGTAAACAGTCAGATCTAAATAAATATAAAACTTTGTTAATAAAATAATCCATTCTACTAGTTTAGTTCAGCTCAGCTCTCTTTTGTTTTTTAAAAAGGAACATGTCCATCCCTACCAATGATAACATATATTTCCCTCCCTTTTAGTTGGGTGTGTCTAGTGTCCAACATCCACATGTGATTACATTCCGTCACATCCATTTTCTTCATAGCGCCCAACGTACACCTCAATAAAATTGAAATTCCAGTCTCGGGTCCGATAAAAGCAACAAACGACAAAGGTTAACAATTTTGGACGAGTAAATAGGCAATTACCCCCATGAAATTGTAAGTTTCGTCAATTACCCCCCTGAAATTAACAAAACTTCAATTACCCTTCTGAAATTGCACAATGTTAATCAATTTACCCCCTCCGTCAAATTTTTCTGTTAGTGAACATGACGTTTTGCAAATACCCCCCTGAAGTTTTGCACTTATGTGCAAAATGCCCCTCAAACTTGAAAATTTATATTTTTTTTGTGTAATGAGAACTATTGATTGTCAAAATTTTATTTACCTACTCGTTGAATTCTTAATTATCTATGGATATTATTTAAGATGAAAAACTAACACCACAAATGTAAAAATTATACAAATGCATTGTTTTCCTTTTTCTAACATTGAACAAATTTCAGGAATGATTCAAGCAAAGCAAATGAGACATGGTGATGAGTTATTAGAGGTTGAGGATATGTTCTATGTTGGTGTAGCAGTAGCTAATGGTTTATGAATGAGTACTAACTAATTAAATGGATTTTTTAGATGATTATAAATATGATAAGGTGAATGAGATTATGAGTATGGTTGGAGGGATTGTCCATTTTTACTGGTGTGTTTGGTCTCTTAACATTGGATTCTCTTTTTCCTTACAATAAGCTAGTAGTCCCACATATATAGCAAGCACAACCTCTCACCATGCAAATAAGTTGGATGATATCATTCATTCACTTCTCCATATTAAATTTAATAAATAAATCATCAAGGAAATCACTATGTTACCTTTCTATCCTATTTCCCCCAAATAAATAAATAAAAAAGAAT
>Ga0228710_1008478_pt1 | contig 14714 bp, 10 predicted proteins | sample MedpolnodulmetaG_FD_177995 | JGI IMG/M metagenome (GOLD analysis project Ga0228710, IMG submission 177995) | Root nodule microbial communities from Medicago polymorpha collected in Santa Monica, California, United States - pink nodules | ecosystem: Host-associated > Plants > Roots > Nodule...
TTCCTTTGCTCTTGAACCTGTTCAATCAGAATCTCTAAGAATAGTACTTTGATTATGGATCCTGCACACTTGAACAAATTGTTTAGCATATCCAATTGATTATTTTTAATACCTTGTTATTGTCAAAGCTCAATAGGTGACTTGTGAAACACCCTTGTTCCAACAATATATATATATATATATAGAGAGAGAGAGAGAGAGAGAGAGAGAGAGACGCATGAAAAGGTGTCATGACTAAAATACTAAACAATGTAGTGAATTTGCTAAATGTTACAATCTTATAATTAGCATACCTACTAAAGCAAGCTTAGTGCCAAGGATACTCGCTTAGCACCAAAACCATAGCTCACATTCTAAAAAAAAAGACTAATCCCTCAAACAAACATAGATTACGTAATTCCTTTTTCGTTCTAGCCCAGATCTTGTGCAGCGTACTTTTCAGTTAAATCTCGGTCATTGAACTTGGATTGTACCTTGTTCATTAATGGCTTCAAAGGATGGACAGCTATAGAGAATCTAGGTTCCATCTTAGCATTTATTCTCATCTTCAACAACAAAATGACAAGATTATTATCATAAAACCATGCCACTAGGATGTAAATCCAATGCAACACACATTGCCCACACTGTCCGTATAGAACCCACACTGTTTGTATAGAAAATATCTCATTAAAGTCAACACCTTCTTTCTGAGCATATCCTTTTACCACTAGTCATGCACAATATTGTTCCACTTGATCATTACCATCACGTTTGGTCTTGTATATCCATTTGTTTCCAATGTCTTTTTGACCCTCTAGAAGTTCAACAAGCTCACATGTCTTATTTCTATGTAAGGCCTTAATGACAGGTCATCTTACGTTATTCTTAGCATGCTTTTCAGTCATTTTCAGTAAGTTTTACAAGCAAAAAGGAGGAGCATAAGAATGACTGCCTATGATTTCGGGACTTTTGTGATGTTTTCTATATTTGAGTCTGTAATTCTAGTTTTCCCGAAACATAGCAATTTTAGAGGGTTTTTGAAGTAATTCACGAAGAAATCATGCAAATCGGCAAACCAAGAACATATGAAGAATTGTCAAGACTTTGGGAAGACCAAGAATGAAGATTCATGATGCCTTAGGAGAATTTACATAGGGTGGAATTATGTTCCCAAGTTCCGAGGCAAATTATTTGAAGACGAAGACCTAAAAACAACGAAAATCGGAGAAACTAGGCCCAAGAAGAGCAACCATGCGCCTATGGCATGGTAAACTTGCTATATGCGCCCATGGCATATAGCATGCCATATGCCCTCGACGCATGCTATATGCGCCCCGCACATCTCAAATCTGAGGGGCACCAGCGTAATTTTATTCATTTTTGTGGGTTTAGCCGACGTTTTTAGCCCAAACCCAGTTAGAAATCTCCACTTTAAATACTAGTCTTCCTCATTCAGAATTTCTCGTTCAGAACTGTGGCAGTTCAAGAGGAACGAAACTTTGGAGCTTCGGGAGAGAATCTATCTTCTCCTTGATTTTCTAGGGTATGTTTTTATCTTTAGTGATTCATTTTTAGTTACCATGTGTAACTAAATCTTTTTAGGTTAGATTTCTAAGATGAACCTCTGTTTATTTTAGTTGGATATTTATTTAATTTAATGTCGTTTATATTTTATTTATTTTTTGTTTGCTATTAAGTTCCTAATTTAGTTATTTATTTCAAAGAACTGTAACCCTAGATTAGGTACTTAGGTTGTGACAGGGCCTAACAATGTTATTGATATCTTGTTGCTTATATCTTGAAATTTATAGCATTATACTAGTAACTATCTGTCTAGGAAGTAAGTGATTATTAACTAGCAAAACATATCGAAAGAGAGTTCACCCTAATAGTAAGTACTTAGGAGGTGACATTACTAAGAGTTAGTAGTAACTCTAATGAACCTAGGATGTAACTGGTTAGTAAGTAGGGAAACAAGCATCTCCAAGGAATAAACCTTTATTGAACCATTCTCTCGAAGCCCTTAGTAAGGTAGACGTCGATTAGGGTTGCCTGTTTGTGGAACTACTAAGAGCGTAGAGTGGGTGTGCTATGAGTGTCCTAAGATTCATAGATGGGCCGACCTAAGGGAACATTGGCCTTCATTGCCTTGGGAAAAACTGGAACGCTAATTTACGTTTATGTTTCTATTACCTTTAAATTAGCAAGACCTCGCACGTAAGGATCACCGTGTGATCAACAGGTGCAGTTAGCCATCAGAGGGATAGACCAATTAGGTTAGTACCGTCCCAATGACCTCATCACTTGTATAGTCTACGTGAAATAAATAAACGTGACATTACTGTTACTTATTATCCAACAATATAAACAGGGGGGATTCAAAGAATCCTAACCGCTGTTTACTTTTTTGCAACCAAAACAGGTAAACTTGCTCTATTGCAAACAAATATAAATTTCAACCTTTCTACCCTTTATCTTTTATATCGTCAAACTTATAAGTAACGCGAATTGTTTGGACGAAAAAACAATTCATGTGGATATGATACTCTACTTATCACTTTATTACTTGGTAAACGATTTGGTGCCCTTGCTATATCCGACCATCAAGCCTCCATTTATTCATGCATTATTGTCATCTATTTAGAAGAATCTGAACTGTTCAATGCCTCTTGAAAAGTTGAAGGTTCACCTTCTTCCGTTATAAGACAATATGCATTATGGATCTTCATTACATAGTTTGACTATCAAGATGGTTTCTTTGTCTGACACGTTGATCGACATACACCACTATTGACCTCATTCGGTTCTTTCTCATCGTGCTCTAATTCAACTTCAGAAGAATCACTTTCCTTGAATTTTTCTTCCATATGCACTATAGCAGTCTCTTTGAAAGTGTTGTCTTTTTTAGGCTCACTTTGCAGCTCATTTTCCACAAGGACTACATCCCTGCTAACAATAACCTTGCAGGCAGTAGGATCCCACAAGCGATAATTCTTAACATGGTCAGCATAATCCAATAAGATACATTTCCTAGACTTTGGGTCCAACTTTTCTCTTTCTTGGAAATTGTACATCACGTACATAGGACAACCAAACACAAGTAGAGAAGAATAATCCACTGGATTTCATATCCACATCTCCATCAGTGTCTTCAAATCAATTGTCGTTGATGGTGATCGATTTATTACATAACATGCGGTTTTAACTGCTTCTTCCCAAAAAGATTTAGCCATTCCCGCTATTTTCAGCATAGCTCTTGTTCTTTCTAGGAGAGTTTTATTCGTCAGCCCTGCTACACCATTATGTTGATCCCAGATGACTTCAAGCATTGTCGACTGACCCTAGAAACCAACACGAGTCTTTTGAGCATGATTTGTCTTCACTCGCAAGCTTAACTATGGAGTTCTTATGGAATGGGCTGCTGAAAAGAAGATGCATCTTATTCATATAGGTAGCTCCAAACAATTCTGATAAGCCTTCCTTCAACGATGTAGTCCCATACATGCATAGTGTTTGGATCCTTCTCATTCTGATGTAATACGGTTTTCCTTGAAGTTGTTAGGTGCCGCTCTTTGTCATGCCTTGTGCACCGAAGACCACTCCCCACCCTCGTAAGTCTCAGGCATTATATGCCCACCAACTTCTATTTGGTTCGTCCCCGAAGCACATCGTATTGGGAGAGGTCTTCTCAGAGACCACTTATAACTTCCCATACGAGTTTAAGCAGTGCTGACAGACCCTACAAACTAACACGAGTCTTTTCAGCATGCTTTATCCTCACTCGCACGCTTTTCGAGAAACATCCCAAAAGGTCACCGATCCAAATACTACTCTAAGTCAAGCATGCTTAACTATGGAGTTCTTATGCAATGGGATACTGAAAAGAAGTTGCATCTTGTTTATATAGGTAGTACCAAACAATTCTTATAAGCTTTCCTTCAACGATGCAGTCCCATACTTACACAATCTCAAGACCCCTCTTATTCCAATGTGATTTGGTTTGCCTTGAAGATGCCATGCATCGCTCTTTGTCATATCTTGTACACCGGCGACCACTCCTTGTTCTCGTCAATCTCGGGCGTTATAGATAGTCCGTAAGCAGTTACGTTTCTTTCTAGTTTCAAGCTCTACTTGTGCTTTGAATACCTTGATTATTGGAGACACATTTGACTTCTTCTTGATTGGATACACCCATAATCTTCTGGAATAATCATCAATGAATGAGAGGAAACATCTTGATCCTCCAAGAGATATTTATGGTGACTTATACACATCAGAATGGATCAAATCTAGTATGAGTTTGCTTCTAGTAGTTACTCTAGGAAACTTGAGTATATGTTGATTTCTTTTCACACAGTGCTCACATAATGGTAAGTTTACTTTCATGAGCCCGTGAAGGCGATTGCGTTTCGCAAGGTCTTTCAAGCCATATTATGGCATATGGCCTAGTATGTGACGCCACTTCATCAACGTTTATTCTTGGCTTGCTTCTACAACTGATGCATCCGCCTCTTGCAATGTATCTCCCAGATCCATGTATATATTACTTCTGATATGTTATGGTTTCATCGTAACAAGATTACTTCTGATCTTGTACCCGAGGTCATCAAATTGTCCATCAGAAAATAAATTATTCTTCAACCTCATTACATAGTGTACCCCGTGTATCTTACGAACAGTACCATCATGCATCTTCAATCTCTAAGGCATTGTCATTTCCCATGTACACTGATCCTTATGAGATATGCTCATAAGAGTAAAACCAATCTCTATGTGGAGTCATGTGTCATGTTGCACCTAAATCCATTATACAAACATCATTGAGACGTCTTCCACCTTTAGAACTAGTTGTTGCTTGTCGATACATGATTTCACTGTCATGTAAGGAATTTGCAATACATCCTTGAGATGTTGAAGCTTTAGAAGACTTATCTTTATTCTTAGTATTATTTCAACACTCATTTGAGTGTCCTCTCATCTCACAATTGTAGAATTTGAGGTTCTTCCTTCTTCGAGATTTTCAGCTACCATGATTTTGACTCCTAGTGGGGCCACATTCCATTGATCTGCCTCTCATCATCGTCAATGCCTATACTTTCTTTGAACTCTCTGACCTTTCGTCTTTATTATTGTCCTTGTATTCTTCTTCAAGAATTGCACTGGTGCGGCATCATCAGCGTGAATAATATTAGCTACATTGTTGTTTGTAATGTTGATGTTAAGTTGAACACACAAATCTAGCAAACTCTAAAGTAGAAATTCAACAAGCTCATTTTCTGCTATGTTGAAATCATAAGCTGTGACTTGAGAAAATTTTGTATTCAGGGTGTTAATTTGATCTGTTATGGATGTGGATTCACTAACTTTAAGAGCGTAGAGTCTTCTCTTTAAGAATATTTTGTTATTAAGTGATTTCACCTCGTACAATTTTATTAGAGTATCCTAGATCTCCTTTGTTGTCTTCTTTTCAGCAATACTTGATAATACCGAGTCTGGCATTGCTAGGTGCAAATTGGCAACAACATTATCATCCATCTCTTTCCATTTTTCGTCTGTGATATCTACTTGTGTGCCATCTATTGCCTTTAGGAAATTATCTTTTCTCAAAACTGCCATGATCTTCAATTTCCATAAGGAAAAATTTCTCCCATTGATCTTCTCGAATTTTGCAGTCATGGTTTTACACCAAATATTTTTGTTTCTTCAAACAATACTGGAATAATAAAAAAAAATCCTGATGTGGAAGATCAGTCTAAACTGTAACCACAAAGCATACTAAGTTTTTTCTTACCACTGCACTTGTTTGTTGCTACGGAACAACAACTACGAACCAATGGCTCTAATGACACTGTCGGGCAACAAAGTAACAAAATATTATCACGCAGCTAAAATAAGAGACGAGAAAAAGAAGAATTGAACACACATTATTTACATGGAAACCTATCAAAAAATAAGGGGAAAAATCATTGGCAAGAGTATAGAACTTTCACTAAGTGAGAGAAATTTGAAGACCTCTTTAAATACATAGATAGATAAATTACCATCTTTCTTAAAATATTAGAATACTAGCACTTAGAGAAACCTTACAGAAGACACTATATTTCATTTCCTTATTTTTTTCTCTTACTCTCACCAAGCTCTAATTCTTGTTGTGTTACAACTTGATGGGATGATAAAAATGGTGCAAATGAGCTTGCTATTTATAATAGAGGTAATCCATAGTTCCTTACATGCTACAAGTCATGTGTCATCCATACAAAACACGAAGTGTGCAACATGTTACCTGCATCTCATGCATCTTGCAACTTGTCAATGATGCAACTATCCTATATACCACTTTGCATTACATGAGAAATGCAACTTGTCTTAAATGCACCATGGACATGTGTCTTGTTACATAAGTGGTTTTATCAATCACAATATTGGGCTTAGACCATCATTTGGGTCAGTTTCATTCAGAATCTCGGGCTTGGATCACAACTTAAGTCAATATCATTCACAAATAATACCATGTGGCTCATGCTCATGTCTTTGCAACATTTGCCAGCTTTAGCCTTCAATTTTAGAACTCAAAATTTCATTCTTATTTTTAATGCCATGTAGAATCAATCTCCTGAATTTGTTGAATCTGCAAGTGCAGCTAATATGATTGAATCAATGCAGATAATTGCAAAGGTGAAAACGAGAAGATTGATGTGGATTACCATTCTTTTTTTGATGAAATTGAAAACCTGTACCAAAAAAAGGGAAATAAAAATAAGAATCTTGTCGTAACAAAAATATATATATATTTTGATGATGAATACATTAATGATGTTAGATCCAATAATTTTACTCGATAAAATAACAGTTTAATTCTATAAACTCAAATTAACATTAAAAAATTTGAAGAAAAATTAACCTTGTAATTAATAATGAATGTAAAGCAAAATTAGCATTAAAGAGAATATAATCAAACATCCTAGTGGGCATGCAGAAAATGAAACGATGCAGATATATATTCATATAGTATGAATGAGATTAATTTATATTATTGATGGATACCTTTGGTACTTCATCGATTTGATTGTGAGATTTATGCCAATTTTATTTGATGAATATTTTCGTCCCCATCAGCACTTTTACCTTCATCCATTATTGCAACAACAAAACTAGATCGGCTAATCTAAGATATTAGATGGAGGATTCTATCAATGGTTGTCGTCGTCAATCAGCCGTAAATCAAATTTAAAGGGGACAAATTGACAAATAGATTAATTTATGGATTTGGAAAAAGAATCAAAGGAATAACCACTTTTGGACTTAAATAGGTAGTGAAATATTGAATTGTCGATTAATAGACAGTGTTTCAGAGAACACATAGGAAGAAAAACAAATGGTATGAAGAATAGATTGGAGAACAAAACTAAAGTATAAAGAAGAAGCACTACAAAGAAGTATAGGAAGAAATTAAGGAGGAATGTATTGTGGATGCAACCACTTTTGTATGCAATGACTAACAAAAGAGAAGATTTGTCATTAGGTTTAGGGATAATGGGTTTGGGCCGATGTAACTTAGATACTACATCATCGTTGTTGTTCTATTGGCCCACTAGACCCAAGTTGCTACCCACCCCCCAACCCCAAAATACCCTTGTAAATAACGATTGAGACTTACATTCTGCATTCTGATTGGATCAGACCGTATCTTCTAATCGGGCATCCGTATCTTCTAATCGGACATATTGAAGTTTTTTTGTGTGAATTAAAAGTTACAAGGTCTGCAAATTGGAAGTTAGAAACATGTCATTTTTTTTTCTTAATCGGAAGTTACAAACCAATTGGATCGGAAACTAAGTTCCAATCAAATCCTCCATCGGATTTCAAACATTTTTTTCAATGAAACGCAACATAAAATAACCATAAACATCTTTTTCCATCAGATGTTCAATTAAAGGGACAATACCACCAAAACATAATATAATGAATTAAAATTGGCTTAAATCCACATTTGGTCCCTTAATTAATTTTCAGGTCTCGTTTTGGTCCGTTAATTAATAAAAGTTTCGTTTTGATCCCTTAAATGTGTTTTTGTTAATCAATTTAGTCCCTCCCCGTTAATTTTAAAAGAAAACCGTTGGATCATACAACATACCCAAAAAATCCAGATTTTTTTTTATTTTAAATTCAATAAAAACATAAACTCACAAATTTGCCTTGGCCCTTTCACTGAATCGAACAATACAAATTTCATTTTACTTGTAGGTAGATATAACTACTATAAAGTTGTGGCAATTGAATACTTAACAGATATTGTTGAGTCGCAGCATCTAACAGCGCACTCACTCGCACACTGTGCTCATTTTTTCTGTTCACTCTCACAAACAACGCTACCTAAAATCCCTTACGACGACGTCGTTCGCTGCAGCGGCGCTCAGAGACCCCATGCTTCAGATCTCTATCTACCATGGCTTTGTATTGAATGCAAATTTCAGTTTAAGATACTAAATTTCATTTTCAACTTGAATAGTATGGTCCGACAAATTTGTATTGTATTGATTGAATGAAAAACAATGTGTAAAGATTGAATGAAAAACAAACACTAAAACTGTGTACAACTTAAAGAAGATGAGATTGGGATTCTAAGGTTTCTATGGTTTCTTGTTTTAAGAGAGAGAGAGAAAAATACTTGTGTAATTTTATTGAATGATTTGGGATTACTTATTTACAATAGTTATGAAGTATTTATACACCAAGTGATGTAACAAAAACTGAAACAAACTCATAACTTGTCATGCAAGTAACTTGAGTTAGTTACTTCACATGCAAGTTTCTAAACAAACTATTAAGCAAAGATAAAACTAATTCTAACTAAAATGAATTACTAAACCAATAATGTTTTTATTTAATTTATTAAAAAACTCTCGGCTTTTTGGGTGTTTTGGGTGTCCACTTTAAAATACTACAGACTTGTATGATCCAACAGTTTCTTTTTAAAATTAACGGGGAGGGACTAACTTGACTAACAGAAGCATATTTAAGGGACCAAAACGAAACTTTTATTAATTAAGGGAATAAAACGAAACCTGAAAAATTAATTAAGGGACCAAATATGTAATTAAGCCATTAAAATTTCAACAATGCAGAATAAATGCGCATTTAACATTTGTTGCCTTGCAAAGGGACTTTTTTCATTATAACATGCAGAATTGTCCACATGTAATTTGAATTGATAGGAAGATATGCTTTTCTTTGTTATACTTGAAATATGTTCAGGTGGTCTTTTCCATGTTTTCTAGTTTAAGTTGTTCACAGTTTTGGCGGTTGCTGTTCTTGTTGTATTGTTCTTGCCATGTGATTATACTTAAAATAGATTTGATCTACTATTTGCACACCATGTGCTTAATGTAGTTGCTAATTTAATACTGTTTACGTTTTTTGAAAGAAAAAAAAAAAACCTATTATACAAGAAAAAGAATAGAATAGAGAACAATAAACAGGACACATTTTCGTTACTTGTAAATAGCAAGTAACCTGAAATTATTTTATGTTATATATTTATATACGCATGAAAAGGTGTTGTGAATAAAATGCTGAATAATGTTATGAATTCGCAAAATGTTACAATCTTATAATTAGCATGCCTACTAAAGCAAGCTTAGTGCTAAGGATACTCAGCTTAACACCAAAACCATTGCTCACATTCTAAAAAAAGACTAATCCCGTAAACATAGATTACATATTTCCTTTTCGTTCTAGCCCGGATCCTCTGCAACGTACAGCCTGCTCGTTAAATCTCGGCAGCTGAACCTTATGCATGAATGGCTGCAAAGGATGGACGACTGAAGAGAATCCAGGTTCCATTTTAGCATTTATTCTCCGCTCCGCAATCCATACTTCACCCTGAATTCCTTTCTTGCAGAAAAAATTACAAAAAAGAAGATCGAAAAACTGTTGAAACAATTAATTGGAGTACATTATAAATGCCTCGCACTCTATTTGACGTTATTGGATGTGGCCGGTTCGGGTATCCAATTCCACACTCTCACTTGGCCGGTTCCATCACCAGTGAGAATATGCTACCAGGACCGGTCTGAATTGCTCGCACCTCTTGTTTGTTGAATATCTTACCTCTTTCTGCAAATCTGAAGAAATGAGCCAAAAGTTCAGAATGAGTTCACGACGGTTAGGGACCAGAGAAATAAAAGACAGTGCCATAACAAAAACTGAGTTGATAAAATAGGAACTGCCACATTATATTCTAAAGGATCAATTATAAAAATCAGGGTTAATAGTGTTTTACCCCTGTGATATAGGTCATTCTCGGTTTTACATCCTGTAAAATATTTTTTTTTGATTTACCTCACTGTAAAATATTTTAGTTTTGATTTACCCCCTAATAGGTCATTTAAAAACCAATTTTTTTCTTCATAAATTCTGGTTTTTGAATGACCTATTAAGGGTAAATCAAAACAAAAATATTTTACAGGAGTAAATAAAAAAAAATATTTTACAAGATGTAAAACAGAAAATGACATATATTACAGGGAGTAAAGCACCATTAACCCTAAAAATTATCATGTCTTGTGTGTCTCTGCAAATTCTGAATTTCAAAATAATAAAATAGAGAATAATTGGTACAATATTAAAAAATTCAGAGGATTCAAGTGAAACCTTCCACCTTCTCTATTCCTCGCCTTTTTGGAGATGGCTAGTTGTTTCTCAAATGAGGAACCTTCCCCATGAATGAGTAGTATAACATTAAACATAAAATATTATTCTAGAAAATTAGTCTTCAAATTAATAAGATAAACATGCAAAATTGATCTTATACTTTTGGTACTTCAACAATTTGATTTCAAATTAATGACTATTATGAGTAGAACATCTTCATCATCATGTACACATTTTACCTTCATCCAGTGTTGTAAAAATAATAGGTAGTTAATTACTTACAATGACAAATCATAGAGCCCAACAATATTATTCTTGCAAGATCAAAGCAATATGGCTTGACGCATTATTTTTTATGCTTTGTATGAATTATCGAAGATATAGTTACTGATTAGTTTAGGAACATAACTTAGGATGATGTGGTCTCAACGCTCGTGCTACGTTGAACTTGTATGCATCTGATGGAACTCAGGTCTGGCGGCGGTCATGCTTCAATGTATGGGAAGAGACCTACAAAATAGATATTAACTCCAACGTTCAAGCCGGTACTTGAATAAGGAGGAAAAAGTGTAAAAAAGTTTGTAAAATGGTGACCATAGCTAGTCATTATGGTGGTGCCATGCTTATATAGACGAGCTCGTTGTAATTGCTTCTCTATATTTTGGAGTGGATTTTGGGAGACATCTGGAGATTTGTTGAACAACCAGGATTTTCCTAGGGTGCTGCTTTTGGGCGGCCAAGCACGTAAGTGACCTTGCATAGATGTCCTGAAGGCGATATAACAAGTTGATGGGCCTATCATACTGGGTTGCTGTAATGGGAAGATGTCTTGTACATAACAGTTTCCCCCCAAATATGTAATATTGTACACAACTTTAAGCATTACCGACTGACCCTATACACCAACAAGAGTCTTTTTAGTGTATTTTGTCCTTACTCACATGCTTTTTGAGAATTTTTCCATAAGGTTACTCATCCCAAAATTTCTCCAAGTCAAACACGCTTAACTTTTGAGTTTTTATAGAATTAGCTACCAAAAAGAAGATGCATCTTATTGGTATAAAGTACAAAATATTTCTTGTAAACCTTCCTTCAATCATGCATTCTCATATCTACACATCTCAAGATCCCTCTCATTATGACGTATCATCCACACTTATACAGTGGATGTATTTAGAAATAACTGTGTCATTTATTTCTACTTAAAATTATCTGCACCATTTTTATGAAGTATCACCCACACTAGCATGACGTCCATAACGGATAATACCTCAAGTAAATGGTGCAACGGATTTGTGTTAGGTAAGTACATATATAACACAAAATAAATTATCGATTAAGATTTGAAAAGTATTTTGTTTAAAATAGATTTGTAAAAATATTACTTACTTTCCAATCCGATTTGTGTAGTATCTAGTAGAAATTGATTATGAAGATCAGTTGTCAAAAAAATTGGTTTCTTTACAACTTGATTAGTATCTTGCTACTTTGGTTCTTTCAATAAAGATCAGATTCCTCATGAAAATGATTAGTATACTAGGTAAGATTATTTACTATGTCACAATTATTTGGTGACAGATTGAAGTTTGTTAAGAAGTGAAGCAACACAAATTACAGTAGGAGGAGTTTGATGAATCTTATTTGTAGGACTCAAATTAAAGGTATAAGTACCTTTTATCTACATAAACACATGTTCCGATTTCATTTTAGTTTGAATTAGTATGTTAAATGAAATTGAAATTGTTGATAATGGTTATGATTCTGATTACATTGTTATATAATTATGAAAGTGACACATGAACACAAATTTTAAAATTTGAATTTTCACACCATTAGTATTATTAAGTCCAAAGTTTTCTACTCCACAAAAACATTGTGGTCTATAAAGTTTTATAAAGTCTTTGTGTTATCGGGTATAAATATTTATGTACTCATTCTTTAGGATAATTTATAAATCTGCCCCCAAAAAATAAGCACGGCTTACCAGAACCGTTCTTTCGATAACATTCATATACATGCACTTTTTATTCATCTGTAGGTGATATTCATATCCATGCAATTGTTTCTTCATCATATATATAAATCGGTTGATCTAGTGTTGATAATGGTTATGATCCAGTGTTGTAAAAATCAAACTAATAGATTACATATTTCCATTGTCATGTTTTGTAAAAGATTACATATTTCTCAATCCAATTTGTTTAATAGCATGTGAAAATAGATTGTGAAGATAAGTTGTCTAAACAAGCTTTGGTTACTTTACAACATGGAACTCTCCTCCTTAATACTTATCTCATGTTTTCAAATATAAAATGAATTTCTTTGATCATTGACATTAGTAGACTTGATGAGAACCTTGATCTTAGAATTCTGATATCCATTCGACCATTCATTTATCTGCGTCATCGCACAAAATCAACGACCGTAACACTTACAATCATTTAAAAAAAAAACTACACATAAAAGATCTTGTTCTAAGTTAAACTTGTTTTGTTGTTACATTTTTTAGCAACAAAACCTAAAGTCATACTCGGATAGATCTAAAGGCATCATCAGAGTGACAGAAGACAGAAACCAAGGGTTTATTCTATTCCTTATTCAGATTTCTCTGCTTCCTGAGAACCACCATCCAGCTTCCTCGCCTCCGCTGGTTATCCAATCTTTTCTTCATTCTTATTCTCTTTTGATGCTTTTAAATCTCCATCAACAGTATTGGATTTCCCCTCATTGTTTGCTATGTCAGCTGATGACTTTTTGCCCCGTTTCTTATGGGGCTCACTTTCATGCTCTACTAGAGGAGCTGCCTTGGCCTTCTCAATGATTCTTGCTGATCTTCTTGGAGTCTCGCAACTGCCCCCGTCAAATTCTGAGATCTTTGGGCCACCGTTTTCCTTCAAATACTTCTCCATATGCCTCCTGATATGGATTTTCTCTCCTGTTGGAGCAGTAAAGACAATCTCATTCTTTGTCGGGGTACCAGACTTTGGAAAGAAGAACTGCAAAGGAAATATAATTTATGAATACTCAATTGCAACAAAACAACAACTTTAACACATACAAGATCATGTTCCACGTTATTAACAAGCAGTTCCTAATGTGAAAAATGAATCTCTCTTCCCTACTATAACATCATCGCAGTACATTATAAGTCTTTGATACTCATGTTGTTAAAAGATAAAACAAGAATTATGCCTTATGATTGAAAATGTTTCTTCCTCTTCTATTAATCAAAAACTTATTTTGTTGTTACATTTTAGTGCCTAGTTAAACATGGAATGTATCCAAAACCATTTCAAATATAAAACTGCAGTAATTGAGAATACATAGACAACATCATTCAGTAGGACAACTAACTGTTTGTCTCGGGATGCAAAGCAAACATAGATGCACAATACGGGGACTACTAATTTACATCCACCTTAAAACACTAAGGTGTAAGTAAGCAAGCTACACCCACTTGATTTTGACCAAAACACCACTTTGTCCTTATTCAAACCAATTTTATAACGATGGGTAGTTTTGTAAGTTTCATTAAATTAGTTAAGAAAATAATAATTATTAAAACATTCGTTATGGTATAAAAACGTTGGCAAACTGTTCTTTTATTTTTTCCCATGCCCTGTAGTTTATTCTTCTTTCTTAAGTACACTATTTTTTTCACGCTATTTGCACTGTGATTTCAAAACAAAAAAAAATGCATAGCTAATTACTCCTTTTTTCCCTAAAAAAAACTACACCTTATTTTTTTTAACTGTAATTACACCTTGTGTTATCAATTTTTTTTTTAAAGGAGGTCATCTTGTGATATATTAATGTGACTAATCCTATTGATTAGATGAGAGGGACATTATTGTACATTGCTAAAATAAAATCATAGTACAATATTTTAAGCAGGTGTAAAGGTGTAAATCAGTAAGGTGGGAGTAAAAAATTTGGTAACATTTATAAAAATGTGTATATAAAATAATCACGTGGGTGTAAGTTGCTAACATACACCTTAATGATTTTATGTAGATGTAGCTTGTTAATTTACACCTTAGTGTTTTTAAGTGAGTGTGAATTATCAGCCCATACATATA
>Ga0228710_1008485_pt1 | contig 14703 bp, 6 predicted proteins | sample MedpolnodulmetaG_FD_177995 | JGI IMG/M metagenome (GOLD analysis project Ga0228710, IMG submission 177995) | Root nodule microbial communities from Medicago polymorpha collected in Santa Monica, California, United States - pink nodules | ecosystem: Host-associated > Plants > Roots > Nodule...
TCTTATGTGGAGATAATGGAGAATATCAAAATTTCAATATCATAATCGAGAACAATGATGGCAAACAAACAACAAAATTAGGCCCTTTGTGGAACAACTTTTGTCGAATTAATCAATTTCGATCTACTTACACAATCAGATTTAAATTTTCATTCAACAGTTACGATGTTTGTCATGTCTTTCATTTAAGATAGTTATTATGTGTAATAATTTCTATGATAAACAATCCTATGTCTGCTTATGTAACCTAATTTATGTATTTTAATTCTATTTCTTTTTATCAACGTTATATATAAGTCTTCATTACCTACTGACATACAAGTTTAATCAAAATAGTTTAATCAAAATTTTATTTATTTTCCATCAACAATCTCATGGGCTAATTATATCAACCAGCCCAGCATAATTTCTTATGTTCAATTTAATAAATTTACCCCTCATTCATTTAACAATATTACATTTTTGCTTCACCAATACATATATCAAATTTTTCATTATTATATATGTTACATACTCAATATATTATAATTTACTTATTACTCAATATTTTCATGCTCAAATTTTTCAATGTACCCGTGCGCTAGCTCAGGTTTTTTTACTAGTAGTAATAAAAAAAAACTATCCTAATTGTATGGCAGTTCCAAAAAAACGCACTTGTATATTAAAAAAAAAATTCGTAAAAATTTTTGGAAAAAAAAGGCGATATTGGACAGCATTGAAAGCCTTTTCATTAGCTCAATCCATTTTTGCAGGTAAATCAAAAAGTTTTTTTTGTAACAAATAAAAATGTTGGATTGGAATAATATAAATTAGCTCGATTCAAAGAGTATTCTTTAATACTCATTTTATACTAATACTAGTCTAGAATATGGAGCATATATTTAGAATCTATTATATATAGATATAATAGATTCTAAATATATAGAATCTAATTTTTTTTTTCTTCATTTTTTTGGAATGTAGTGTTAAATTTGAAAACGAACACTGGAAATGAAAAAAAATAATAATAATAGAAATTCATATAGAAATCAAAATGTTCTATTATTATTTTTTCATATTTTTGATATTCAAATAAATACAAATTTTAAATTCACTTCTTATTCTCAATTTATACTAAATGTTTAGTAAAGAAATGTACTCAATAAATAGTGCACTTTAAGCGATTCTTTCAATCTCGACGATTGACTAAAGAGTTGGTTATTATGATTTCGAGCAAGCCGCTATGGTGAAATTGGTAGACACGCTGCTCTTAGAAAGCAGTGCTAGAGCATCTCGGTTCGAGTCCGAGTAGCAGCATGGCATCCTATCCTATCTTATCTTTTTAAAATTTGAAAAGAAGAAGTCCTATAATGAATTCAATTCCCTATTTCTATTCCTAATATTCATACCTTTTTTATTTTCATTATAGATATTTATTTTCATTATAGTTATGATATTTTCAACTTTAGAGCATATATTAACTCATATCGTTTTCCGTCATATCAATTGTTATTTTAATTCATTTGATAACCTTATTAGTCAATGAAATCGTAGGATTATATGATTTGTCCAAAAAAGTCATGATAATAACTTTTTTCATAGCTTTTAAAAACATTTATTGAAATGCAAGGACTATTTTTCAAAGTCACGCAAAATGTAGGGACCAAAAATATATTTAACCTTAAAATAATTGGGACCCACTAACTGCCACATCAGAATTCCGTTAAAGAATTAACAACAAAGACTAATTTTGATAACGGGAATAAAATGTGAGGATTTTAAAAAAATTTAATAAAATGTAGGGACTATTCCTCAAAGGGGTGCAAAATGTAAAGACTAAACATATTTAACCCTATAAAATTGGGGACTCGTAAGTTTAGTCCTTATTTAATTTTAATAGTTATTTTAGTCCCTAAAATAAATTTCTGCACTCAATATTAATCCCTCCTCAATTCAAATTTGTTTAATTTATGCTTAAACTTTTGAGTTTTTGAACAATTTTTCGCAGATGTGTTAAGAATATTACTAAAAGTTCCTCTACAAAAAATTGTCGCAAAATTTGATTTCTACGTCCAGATTTTGTTTATTTTATCTTTAACTTTTGTCGTTTTGAAAAAATCATATTTAATCCGTTTCATGTTAAAAAATTATAAATTTTAGTAAATGAACCTTTCATAGTGTTATAAACTTGTCATAAAATAATCGTTTAAAAATTTAAGAGTTTAAGGATAATTAAATAAACTTTGTTGGAACAAGGACTAAAATTAGAAGTAATTTTTCTTTTTGTAGGGACTAAAAAACCTATTAAAATTAAGTAAGGACTAAACTTAGAAGTTCCCAATTTTATAGGGACCAAAAACATAATTAACCCATAAAAGAATGAAGTGGACCAAGAAGCTTTGTAAGCAAAACCGAAAGAAAATTGCTTTTTTTCCCTTTCCATTTATTTCCACCTCAAACGTTCTAAAATAACATCAACGTAACTTAACTCACGCTCGGTACTCGGCGTGACTTAATTCACACCGAAACCCAACATGACTTTTGAAAGATGCATCGGCTGACCCCCTTCCTCGCACAGAAGGGAGCTCAAGGTTGGCCATTGGTGAAGCTTGTTTAGCTTTAGGTTGTGTTTTTACGATGTTAGTTAGATGATCTTAGATGATGCTAGTTAGATGTTTTATTTGATGTTTGTTTTGGTATTATAGCTTAGAACTATGTTAAAGCACCTAGCAAACCAAGCATCATTGTGCCATGTGATTTCTAGTGTCTTGTGTGTTGTGGTGCACAGGAATCCTCTCGTGTGTGTGTCAAAATCATTTTTCTAGGTATTTGAATCGAGTCATATCTACTTCTCACGCCCCCTTTAATTTTTACAAAAATGCCCATGGGATATCAGATTATAAAATCTGAAAACATCAAAACTGTGTTCGGATTTTATACTCCGAAATATGTTTGTATATAATCAACAATCATAATCTCTTTCATTTTAGCAGTTTGAAAATTTGCTTCTAAAAACAACAAAAAAAACAAATTAAAAATGATAAAAACCTGTCAAATAAAATCATAAAAATATAACCAAAAAATTCTGAAAATGAAATAAAACTAATGCAAAAAAATTTTCTCCGGATTTTTCTGAAAATATGAAATTTTTTTAAAAAAAGTGAAAAATGGGTATAAACTATAGGATTTTGGATTTTGAGGGGCGGAGTCCCGTAAAAAGCCTCTTCTACGAGAGTTTTGATCCTTGATTTTTTTTTATTCTGATTTTCTAAGAAAGTTTCGGAGCAAAAGTAGCTCAAAAACCATATTTTTTACTAAGAACAACTAACAATGACCTAAAACAGAAGGATGAAAGTTAGGAAGATTAATATGGTCCTTAAACTGGGTATCTATGTTATAAACATACTCAAAATCTATGCTGATGCAATTCATATTATATAATCCAAATAGTTTTTCCCTTGAAAAAGAGTGTTTAGGGGGGTCGTCGGATTTTAATAATCCGAAAAAAGCTAGGAACACGCCTTAGTTTTTGAGATTTTTGGATTATAAAAATCGAATTGGTGAAAAATTCATTTTTTCACCCACAACAAAGGAAAAACTCAATTCAGATTCTAAAATTCGAAAATCACATGAGCATTTTCGTAAAAGAATAGGGCGAGCGAGAATTGGGTAGGGTGAGAAAAGTAATAGCTTAACCTAATCATTTAGTGGTTCACTGCTCCATCTTTTGTTTATGTCTCATCGCCGCATATCATTTTCTATATTCGTCGACCTCATGCCCGCCTTAACTTTTAGAAGCAAAAATCAACCTTCACTTAGAAATGAACATAGAAGGAAGACATATTTAGGAAAAGCTTATATTTGATTTCCTTGTTGTGAAAAACACTATTTAGTTTTTTTTTTGTTTTTGTTTTCTTTCATTTTTTTCAAATAAAAAAGCAAAACACGGTCGAACCCACGAAAACTGTCTAAACCGTCAGTTTTTCCAATTTTTGACCGGTTTATACATCAGTTCAATAGTGTGAAGGTTTTTGCTGCTAACTAGACCGAACACAGTTCTGGTTCTCGATCGAACCGGTCGAACCAGACGGTCTTGTCGAACCAGACGGTCCTGTCCGGTTTTGATAACTTTGGTTAGGAATGATACTCCTTATGCCCCGAACTAACATAACCATACATTTCATTCAAAAATTATCCTTATTTTTTTTTTTAAGGAAAATTTATCCTTAAAAAAATAATGATAAACCTCCTAAAAAGATAATAAAAATTATTTTAAATTGTAAATAGTTTTAATTGAATACCACATAATTTTTTTATGATAAAAAACCTTATAAAATCTTAATCTAATATATCCTCCTAAATATACTTGTTAGCATTTTTCATAAATAAATAAATCGCCACAAAGTGTTGAAATAATTTTTTTTTGAAGCATGAAATAAAAAAAACTGAGACTAGACATCATGTGACATTTATTTTATGTAAAAAATAAATGTTTGCAACATTGATTTTCATTGAAATTACTATACATGAATTAAACTGCATATTTTTATTATTAAAAATAGTTGTTCAACCTTGAAACATTCATACATTTCTTACTTTTCCTCCCCCTTTCTTTCTCACATTTCATTTTTCAATTCAATTCAATTCCATTTTCACATTCCCATTCAAACAAGTTTATCAATAACGTGTTCGATTTCAATTTTCAATTGAATATTCTGTCCCATTCCGATTCGTGATTCAGATTTGTTTCATTCTCCGTTTCCGATTCAGATCTCTGAAATGGGAGACAGTGACATTGAAGGCGCCGGCGGTGGCGGAGACGACGGTTTTCGTTCTCCGATCGGCCGTAAATATCGTCCCGTTTTGGCTAACGATCGTGCTGTTCTTGAGATGTCTTCTATGGATCCTGGATCTTCTTCTTCCGCTTCTTCTTCTGCGTTTCCAGATCAACCTACTAATCTCAGGTATATTCACGCTCTTCGATCTCCGAGATGATGATTTTAGGTTTTGTAATTCGAAATTTGATGAATGTGATTGAATTTTAGTGATGTTGTGTTTTTGTGAAGGAATTGAAGCTAGTGATTCGATGTTTTTGGTTTATTTGAAGAATGTGATTTTTCTAGCGTTTATGTTGATATGATGTTTATGCTATAGAACATGTAGACACTTGTCATAATTTTTTTAAAAATGACAAATAAATGTAATCACATGTGTTTGTGTCGTGTCAGTCGGTGTCCGAACACGATACTTACACTGGCACATTGGTAATACATTTGAAGAGAATGGCATAATTAAACGTAACTATCTGTGTCAGACACTGGACATTCCTACGATCGGAAGTGTTGGTGCTACTGAGAATAATAAGCTAGTAATTTCGTATTTTTGTTGTTGGTTTATTATGAAGAATGTATATTTTTACGAGTGTTTATGTTGATATTGTTTGTTGGTTTAAATATGATTTTAGTCCCTGCAATTATAGCATTTTTTAGTCTTAGTCCATGTAAGTTTTTTTTTTTTTTGTTGTTTGGATTCAATCTCTATGCAAATTCAAAAACTGTTGCATTTAGTGCTGGCATAAGCTTAATGAGCCACATGGTGGTGGTTTGATTAGGTCACATATGATGTCAGGGACTTAAAACAATAATTTTTAAATTTGCAGGGACTGAATTTGAACACAAAAAACTTACAGGGATCAAAACCAAAAACACTAGAATTGCAGGGACTAAAACTTGTTTATACCTTGTGTTTTTGTGAAGGAATTGAAGCTTGTAATTTGATATTTTTGTTTTTGGTTTAAATTCTAAAGTGTATTTTTTGAGTAGTGTTTTTGTTGTTGATTAAGACAAATTGAATGTAGTTGCTTGTGATAAATTGATTTGATTATTTTGGTTTAGTTTTGGAGAATGGTTTTACTGATTGGTGTTTTATTGTTTTTAGAAAAATAAATGTAGGTAAGAGTGGGAATGGGAGTTCAGATGCTAAAGATGGGGATTCTCCTCATCAATCTCAACCTAATGGACCCCAGCAAGAATCTAAACTGGAACTGTTTGGTTTTGATTCCCTTGTCAACATTCTTGGTCTCAAAAGGTACTTCACTTGCTAGCTACACTCTGAATCGCTATTCTTGTAATGCTGTTTGATGTCGTTTGAAGTTTGTAAACTATTGCTGTTATTCTTGTTGTGTTGAAACCCTGCACTAGTAATACGGTTTTTTTCTTTTCCGACTGTTACAATTTTAATATTCAATAAACACATTTAAACAACTTTTTTTTTTGAGGTTTTTGTTTGTTTAGAAGATATGATTATTGTAAAAAAAATGTAGTTTTAAGAAAAAGAGATTTCTGAAATAACACAGACAGGTCTTATTTGAATTGTTTTTTTAACTGGAAGGGATGCGTCATGTCAATGTTGTTTGTTGAATTTGATTTTGGTTTAGTTTAGAACCTTTTTCTTGGTTCTCCTATGCTAAACAATTTTTATGGACTGTATCCTGCCCTTCCTCAGCATGACTGGTGAGCAACCTGCACAACCATCTAGTCCTAGAGATGGTGAGGATATTACAATTACTGCTGGGCTGCCAAAGGTATGGTAATTTCTCAAGTACAAGTTATACCTCCATTTAATTGTATCATATTTATGTGCAGTCATTGATGAATGTGATATATACGTTTATAGTTTGAATTTACTAAAACAAGAAATAGAAATTTGGAAGCAAACACTGCCTCACACTAAATTGTCTACTGTTTCTATGCATCTCCTGTCTCAAATACAAGCAAAAAAAACTAACCACCCTTACTACGAATACTAGTTAATCTCTTCATTTTCGAAATGTAAAAAAGAAAATAATTGCATTCTCCACATTGCCCTTCATGGGAACTTGTTTCACTGAAATAAGAGTTATTGGAATCTTAAATTCTAAATTAGTTGAAAGGTATTTTAGTAACAATAAATATCATTGGATAGGATAAACCTAGTTAAAACTTGCTTATATTTTGCACCAGGAAATATATGTTTTTATTTTTTATATTCGAGACAGGGGTAGAGTTCTTTATAAGGAAAAATATTTAAAAAGATAATTTTTATTTGGTGGGGGTTGCAAAGCTATTATGAATCTTTTATGATAATGATTCATGGATAATTGTGTCTTCCATATGCTATATTTACATACACATATGCACGTGACACATGTTAATATGAACAGGGGGTATTCATTTAGAGTAGCAAATCTTGACTATTGGGATACGCATATATGGTCTCGATAATTAAAGTTCATGTTGAATTCTGCCTTCATTGCGGTCTGCTCCTAGCTGCCTAATCGCGGCATTTGGGTTGCCTTCATTGCAGCCTCGAACACCATTATTGTGTTGGGTGTGAAAGGGCCAAAGGGGTGGATTTAGTCCCACATTGCCTAGAGATATGGCCTGTGTAGTGTTTATAATGCACAGAAAACCCTCACTTTACTAGCTGGTTTTGTAATGATGAGTTAGGCTCAATCCAAAATTCTAAGATGGTATCATAGCCTATCCCAGATCTGTCATTGGGCTTCCTGCATCGTCCACACTTGAGGTTCATTGGGCCCGAGCGTGAGCGGGTGTGTTGGAAATTCAGTGTTGGGTGTGAAAGGGGTGGGTGGATTTAGTCATACATTGCATAGAGATATGGCCTGTGTAGTGTTTGTAAAGCATGGGCAACCCTCACCTTACAAGCCGGTTTTGTAAGGATGAATTATGCCCAGTATACAAACCTAAGAGATACTCATAATAGTGAAGGCGAGCCGTTTCAAATAATTTGAATTGTTGCCGTGCGACGAAGGTAGGTTTGAGTAGTACAATCAACCTCTTGCAAGTTGCAAATGCAATGTAAGGTTGCCTATCCGATGGTTCAACCTTTCCCTAGACGATACAATGGCAGAAGTTATATAGCATTTGATTGCCCTTTTCTTAGACGTACTTGCATTACCGTTCATAGAAGTCACATTGCGTTATCTGATTTAATATAATAATCCTAACTACACATGCTTGATTCACTAGTCATGATTCACAACAATATTTTCTCACTTGATATGCCTTCCTTCTTCCCCACACACATAAATCTAGGTAGTCAATCCCGGATAGCGCTGCGGAGCGGCCGACCCCAAAAGTGGGATAGTGGGTAACGGGATTGCCGGGATCGCAAAGGATAGATTGTATAAGAACAGAGGAGAGATTGTATAAAAAAACAGAACAAAAATAGATATGATAAAACAATTACTAGTTAGAGATTCAATGTAACATAGGAGAGATTCAATGTGTCTTTTAATGTCTATTCAAGTAGTAGCTGATGCCAAATGTAACAAAAAAAAACATATGATAAAAAAACAGAGAACATGTATCGAATGAAAGCACATAGAAGAACAAACAAAACGGGTGTAGGTTATACAATATATAGTTAATACCTTAAAGTAAAAACATGTAATGAAAGAAATAGAATCAAGAAGAACAAAAAAAAAGGGTTTAGGGAGAACTGAGCGAGGTAAAGGAGGGCGGCGGAGGTGTGATATGATGGAAAGGAGAAGAGAGAAAAGGGTTCAGGGTTGAAAACGGCGGATACAGAGAGAGAATGGAAAGGAGAAGAGAGAAAAGGGTTAGGGTTGTGCAAAAAACCCTAATTCAAACGGTTCAAATTTTAAGGGCAAACCATGATTTTCTTGGAGCTGGAACCCGGAACCAGAGCATGCGAACCGGTAACCCGATCTCAAACCTGGAGCGGCCGCGAACCAGAAGTGCGCTCAGATTCACATTCCCGTCGCGGGTTTTCACCGAGTTGCGCCGCTCCTCCGGGATCCCGCCGGGATTGACTACCTAGAAATAAATACTTCTACATTGTTGGAGCTTTTATTTCCTACAATTTGAACGTGTGCAATTCATGTTGACAGTTCGGCATAATTTTGTATCTTTTTCTATGAATGCAAAAAATGTATGGTGGTTGTAATCTGTCTGTTGTATTGCATTTGATCATTTTGATTGTAACTTTGATTTTTTACTTTTTTTGTCATGTTTATTTTATTTTTTCAGCCTGATACTCTCAAACTAGGTACAATGATGGGTGTATTCATTCCGTGTGTTCAAAGCATTTTGGGCATCATCTACTACATCCGTTTCTCTTGGTAACTTGCATGTTGCTTTAAATCTTCCCTCAAATATTATGTTAGATCATTTATTGCTATTTGGAACCAAATATTTGAATATTTAGGAGTAGTATTGAAAATTCAAATGAAAGTCTCAAGCCTTCGAATTTATAAATTAGTATTAGTATATGAATGCAACTTTATAAGAATTTTGATTTAAATTTAAAAGATCAGAAGTAACCACTTCATTCAACAACTGTCACCTGCTTTGAGAAAACAGTCAATCACGGGCAAGGTTGTCAAACTTGAAAGTCTAGGCAAGATCCTTAGAGTTATAAAAGTCTACTTAATTAAAAAATCTTTAATAGCAACCAAAACATAATATAATACCATTGACACATATGATAGCATATTAACTATGTAAAGTCACACATCATGTATTTGACCAAGCAAGTTATATTCATTACCAGAGTTTTGCAGGTAACCTTAATTAAACCAAGTAAGACCAGCATCAGTTGATTATTTCTATTTTTTTACTTGATACTGCAGTTAAATATTTTTTTATTTTTTTTTATTTTTAATATTTTAGGTTTCCTTTTCTTTTTTATTGAATTGATTTGGATTACTTTGTTACTTTATCATAAGTAGCCAAAAATTAGATGTTTTTTTCCTTCAATAATTGTCATTGTTGTAGGATTGTTGGTATGGCTGGCATAGGAGAGACATTGATTCTTGTTGCTTTGTGTGGCACTTGTACGTTCCTTACTTCAATATCACTGAGTGCTATTGCAACCAATGGTGCCATGAAGGTAAATTGTTTAAACTATATTTGATAGTTAATTTGAATGAAAAAGGAGTTTGCTGTCATGATGAGTAGCTTACATTATGAAGCTAGTTGATTTGGGAGAAGGGAATGATTAAGTATTTAATGTTTGTTTAAATCTTAGGCACACCGGATAGAGACTGTTTGTTTCTGATTATTTATTTAACAAATCACTTTTTTCAAAGATATAATAACTTGTTAAGATTTTTTCAACGTTTGTTTCAGTTTTTGGAAATAATTAAAATCTAAAAAAAAATCAAAATATGATTATAATCAGAAACTATTTTTAGTAGCTTCAGAGACGCAATTTTGTTTATATTGAGTGTAATAGATGAGAGTACAAATACAAACTAGTTATTGTTTTACACAAAAATATTCTCTAGATTATTTTATCTTATAAAAAAGGGCAGCTCGGTGCACAAAGCTCCCACATACGCAGGGTTCGGGAAGGGGTCCCACCATTTGGTGCATTGTACCCAACCTTACCCTGTTTTTTACACAAGAGGATGTTTCCATGACTTTAACTAACCTTTCAGTCACATGACAACAACTTTACCGTTGCACCAAGCCCCCCCCCAAATTATCTTATCTTAAAATCACTCTTTCTAATCTCAAAATAGCGAGCCAAAATTAGACTAGTAATATCCTCTCTAAACCCATTGACTGCGGCTTAGTCCCACCTGGATTTGAGCTCTGTGTGGTCTTTCATTATTGAAAATATATGTGATGGAAAATGAAGGACAAAATTGAAGAGAGAATCAAGCTTCTGATCTGAACAAAGTGAGTTTCATTTATTCTGTGTAAATACATTATACACAATAAGTTTTTAAAGATATAACAAAGGGTTAACTAAGTTACAACTCCCTAACCATTTGCTAACTGGGTAGCCTTCCGAGTCTGAAACAACATCGAGTTACTCATGGACTGATATGAGATCATCAATAGAGAGGCAAAAATCTATTAATGCCTTTCTACAAAGCAAGAATTAAGAGATCGTTTTCTTGTCTTATTTGTACTTATGAGCTCTGTGTGAAGCTGACTAGTCTTCTTGTAAGTCTAAGTTTCGAAGTAATTGTGTTTCTGCTCCCATATTTGCCACGAGTAGATTCAACTGAATACTCGAGTGAAGAATTGAAGTTAACAAAAAAGACTGCAACCATGAAGAGAGCAACTGATCTTATTGCTCCTAAAACTGAATAGGCCTTGTTCACTTTCTCTAGATTTAGATCTTCCTCTTTCAGCAATTGAGAGGAATAGCTGGATTTCACACAGTTTTGTAATTGTCAACCTTTGATAGTAGGTTCAAAACATAGCTTGCAAAGAAGTTCTTATTGTCAAATTTCTTTGATAGTATGAAAGTTTTAAAAGCTTATAAATAAACAAGTTTACAAAGACAAATAGCATGAATATGTTATGTCCCGATCATGAATCATGATCAACAATAGTTAAAAAAAGGAGTGGACCGTGTAAGTTAGGCCCCAAAATAACCCTAATCCTATTGACGGAACGATATGAGATGGAATTTTATGGGTCGGTACATCATGGGCCTCTAGCCATTGGGCTATCCTCCATGTGATCAACTCTTATGACTTGTGATGACTTCTATTGGTCATATTCTCACATGCCCACATCTTGGGCGCGATTCCACCATCTTTTCCTCAACAAGTGCTATTTTCAGAAATTGAGAAAATGAATACTCTCTCTGAGCTTCTACAATTTTTGTTGTACACGTTGTCTGGTTCAAGTTAATCAAGTGGTTACTTCTATCTTATATTCCCTGAATAACTCAATCTGGCCTTGAAAGGAAAACTAAGATTCCTATCAAGAAAGAGCATTGATTTCTGCTGCTTTTTCCAACAATTGTTTTGTCTGAATGGAATTTCTGCCATTTAGTGCAACTGTTTGGAGATGGCTATTTATTTTGTTGGAAGTGTTAACCGTGTATAACCAGGCTATTGATTATGCTATATGCCACAGAAAAAGCACAATTTTTAACTTCAAATTTTAAAAGTAATACAAAAATTATGTGCTTGTTCTTTGAGAATTTTTATTTATTTTATACCTCCAGTTTTTTTTTCTATCTTTTTGTTTTACAATTTTTTATTTCGCGTTTAAAATATCTTGTAATAAGAAGTTTTTTTTCTTCTGATAAAGCATTATAAAAAGAAATGGTCTTCTGATTTTTCCTAAAATTTAGTAAATTGTAAAATGCACTTAATGTCATTTATCAATATAGTTAAATCTTTTTCTTTTGTATGTTCTTCTCTAGGGTGGTGGACCATACTATCTCATAGGCCGGGCGCTTGGTCCAGAAGTTGGAGTTAGTATTGGTTTATGCTTTTTCCTTGGAAATGCAGTTGCTGGAGCTCTGTAAGTGCATAAAATGAACCTTTTTTCTTTTTAAACATTTAATGGAGATCAGGCTAGGTGGATGATGAATAAAGTGTTTTCAAATTATGTTTCATCATCATAGCTTAATAGGTACTGTGCAATAGATTCTGAAGTTTCTTGTTTGTTGTTTATGGTTCTAGGTATGTATTGGGAGCTGTAGAAACATTTTTGAAAGCAGTTCCAGCTGCTGGGATTTTTAGAGGTAATGACTAATGAATCTACAGATATTTGATTTAAATTTTTAATACTTACATGTAATTTTTCATTTGCTGAATATTGATGTTTAAACATGTATCTCCTTCAATTTTCCTAACAATTAATTTTGCAATAAAAGTCACCTTAAGAACCATGGTGTACTCTTTTGGAATTGTATTATTGTCATTGTTGTCAGATAGTGGCTATAGCGATGCTGTAGTGCAGCAGAATTCGAATAAATCGCTATTGTTCTGCGATACACTGTTTGGTACGAAGTGTTGTCGAGTGTTGACTGTTGCCGCAATAACACTGTAGCTTAGCAGAATTTAAAAAAGCTACTATTTTTTCTTGATTCGTGATTGGCAAATACTAATTATTTTACTAGTACGTGTGTGTGAAATAAAATGGTATACTTTATTTTTCCAATAAATCTTATATTTTTAATTTTGTAGTTTTGTTTTTTGATATGTTAACATGATTTGAGGCTTCAGTAGTTATTGGAGAATCTGTTTTTCAGAATAAGATAAAATATATTGAGCATGAGTCTTGGACTCATAGCCATTATTCGACCTCAAGCCTTATATAGACTATTTATTTGGTCATATCACTAGTAATGTGGGATCTCAACATACACCACATGCCTAGAACAATAAATGTGTTGGAGGCTGCAATGAAAGTGACCCATGGTGGCCACAATGAAGGAAGCACAAGGTGCTTGCAATGAAGGCTGCTGGAGTTTCCTACACTGCTACACAACACCTTCACCACCAAAAATGACATTTGTAGCGTGTACAGATGTGGGTGGCCCGATACTTTATATAAGATAATCTCTGATAGCAAATTGGAAGAAGGAAAAACTATGAGAATGTCTATCCTAAGTTAAAGCAAAGAATAATTACCGAAAAATACAAAATCAGCTATACAAAAAAAAAGGGAAATAAACAGCTATATGCAAAATGGAAGACCTTCCTATACTAGAACCATGCATAGACAATAAATTTTTCTTTCTATTTGATTTCAGATAAATGTGCATAAAAGCCATCAAACTGACATGTTTTTGTCATTACATTTGTCCCTGGTCAGGGACGGAACCAGAAAAAGATACTAAGGGGGCAGATTTTGTTTTAAAAGGCTACATGTAATTATATACCACTTTCAAATTTTTACCTATAAAATATAAACAAAAAAAATTACAAAAACAGGGATCATTTACGTTGGTAACAATGATATATATACATTGAGACAAGTGTTGAAGAGGATAGAACATTACAGGAAATTGCAATTTTTTAACTTTTAACCTCACAACCTGTAGGAAATGCGTTATTTTTAAGGTGGCGAATATCATTTTTATAACAAGGGGTCTCAGAAGATTTTGTTAGATGAGGATGACAGCAGCCTCTAAACCTTTATACTTGGTTCCATCCCTGTTCCTACTTCCTGGTGATTGTAACTTGGGTTGGCCTTATCTTGTATTCCTTTGCATTTATCAACATGAAAAAGGGGGATATAAAGATTCACTAATCAATTTAATATATATTAAATATCAATGGAAACACCATATATTTTTGCTTTGGTCATATTAAATATCCTTTAAGTTAGATGTTTGTAACAAGTTAGCCATTTAAGTTTTTTGTAACAAGTTAGTCCTTTTAGTTTGTAAAAGTGTACGTTACAAACATCTAACTTAAAGGACCGCAGAATGTATTTAGCCTTTTTCATTGGTTTATGTCAACGTTGCATGTTTGATTTTCTTTTTGACAAATAAGTATACTGTTATGCATTGAGTTGAAGTATACTAAACAATTGTACTGTTATGCGTGTTTTGACAAAAAAATGAGCAGTATGCTGAAGTAGGAAACTGATCGTGTAAATTTCTTTTTCCTTCATTTTTTATGTATTGCAAGTGCAGAGACTATCACACAAGTTAATGGTACCACAATTGCACAGCCGATAGAGAGTCCAAGTTCACATGACCTGCAAATTTATGGGATTGTTGTGACTATTATGCTATGCTTTATTGTATTTGGAGGAGTGAAGATGATAAATCGGGTTGCACCTGCATTTCTCATACCTGTTTTATTTTCACTCATCTGCATATATTTGGGAATTCTGTTGGCAAAGGAGGATCATCCCACAGGTTTGTTTTATTCTCATTGTTAACTTGTCCTTTTGCTAGTTTATCCATGCTTTGGCTTCATCATAGGCTCAA
>Ga0228710_1008486_pt1 | contig 14703 bp, 5 predicted proteins | sample MedpolnodulmetaG_FD_177995 | JGI IMG/M metagenome (GOLD analysis project Ga0228710, IMG submission 177995) | Root nodule microbial communities from Medicago polymorpha collected in Santa Monica, California, United States - pink nodules | ecosystem: Host-associated > Plants > Roots > Nodule...
CTATTTTACATCCTCAGTAAAATAAAAAAGACAAAGTTGGCCAAATTGTCAAACTGCATGAAAAGAGAAAGAGGGAAAACTGAATTTTTTTCAATAAAAAGGAGGGGAAGACCTTTGATAAGAGTCAATAAATAATAAATAAATATATAAACAAAATAAAAAATTAAAACAAAAAAAGAAAAAAGAAAGAAAGAAGAAGAAGAAGAAGAACACTGTTAGCAGAGATCGAGCTTACACATGAAGAAGCAGAGACCAAACTGAGTTTCCAGATTTCTATGCAAATTCTTCAACTTCACTCTCTTCATACTTCAATCAATGTATACTTCTAACTCTTCATTTTTTCTTCTTCATTTCATTCAATTTTCAAAGTTTCCTTATTTTTATTTTTCTTAAAAATTTGATTTTTTTAATATATGTATGTTTTTGTTGAATTCAGTGATCTCTTCATTATTCAAAGTTTGAAGCTTTTGGGGTTTCATGAAGCAATGAGGTTTTTCAGATTGGCGCAAGTGATGTAATTAGCGCAAGCATGGTTTTTCAGACCCTTTTGTTTGGTTTTTCAAACTTAGGGTTTTGATTTACCGTAAAGTTTGTTGAATTGGGTTTGATTTAAGTAATTTGGGCATCTGGGTCAGTGTGATTTTTCAAGTGGGTTGATCTCTAGGGTTTTGGGTTTGGGAAAATTGAGATTTGGTTTTGCATTTTTGGGTTTTTGATTTGTGAATTTTGGGCAAAAGGGTTACTTAATTCATGTTCAAAATTGGTTCTTTAAATGATGTGTGAAGATAGATATTACTGTAATTTGGCTCAAATTGAGGTAACTGGTGGTGGGTGGGTTGTTTTCTGATATTGTTGGGTGGTGTATGAATCTGTTTGTTGAGAAATGTTACCTCAACAGAGCTCAAGAATCAATTTGGTTGAGTTGAAAGTACAGATTGCAAAGAGGATTGGAGTGGAGAAGTCGAAGCGGTACTTTTATTACCTGAATAGGTTTTTGAGTCATAAGTTGAGTAAGAATGAGTTTGATAAGTTATGTTTTCGGGTTCTCGGTAGGGAGAATCTTCCATTGCACAATTATTTTGTAAAGTCGATTTTTAAGAATGCCTGTCAAGCCAAGACTCCGCCACTAGTTCAGCCGTCGGGTCCTTCAAAATCAGGAGCACGGGTTACGAATTTCTCTCCTGGTGTGGAAGATGGACATGAACGGAGTGTTGCTAATGGAAACTTCCAACATCATAATGTTTCTGTTTGGTCAAATGGGGTTTTGCCGGTGTCCCCGCGTAAGTTACGGTCTGGAATACGTGATCGGAAGCTTAAAGATAGACCGAGTCCTCTTGGACCAAATGGGAAAGTTGATTCAGTTGCTCATCATTCCATGGCTTCAGAAGACAGTGGTAGTAAGGTTGACATGGAGAATGGAACTCTTACTCCGTGTGATTATCAGCGACGAACACAGCATCTTCAAGCAGTTGCTGGGCTACCTAAGAATGCTATGGGGGATGCTATTCTGGGATTAGCCGAAAAACCAAGAACACATGTCAACGGGCTAACTCAAATATCGACTGTGGAAGATGGAGAGGAGGTGGAGCAACTAAACCGCCTCAGTTTTAACAGAAATCCTTTAATAGCACCACTTGGGATCCCTTACTGCTCTGCAAGTGTGGGTGGGGCCCGCAAAGCCTTGCCGGTGAATAGCACGGGTGATTTTGTTAGTTGTTGTGATAGTGGTAGGTTATCTGATACAGATACATTAAGAAGGCGCATGGAGCAGATTGCAATGGTACAGGGTCTTGAAGGTGTTTCTCCGGAATGTGCAAGTGTGTTGAATAGCGTGTTGGATGTATACTTGAAACGGTTGATCAAGTCTAGTGTTGATTTAGTGGGAACTAGATCTACAAATGAGCCGACAAAGCTCCCTATCTCAAAGCAGCAGGTTCAGGGGAAGCTCATAAATGGCATGCTGCCAAATAATCATTTACATGTGCATAATACTGGTAGGATGGCTGAACCTGAGCTTGAACACAGACCCCAGTTTTCAGTATCTTTGCATGATTTTAAAGTTGCGATGGAGCTAAATCCACGGCAACTTGGAGAAGACTGGCCACTACAGTTGGAGAAAATTTCTATGCAGTCCTTTGAAGAATAACACATCAATAAAGATTTTTTTTTCTTTCTTTTACTTAAGCAAATGTTGGGTCAGGTTCTTCTGGTTCTGATAGCTCGGCGATAGTTGTGGTGATTATTGCTGTACTTTGCACTGTTTATATTGCCATGATGAACCAGAAGACTCCCCAATGGGGATTTTTAGCCCTTCCAGGATCAAATGCTGGTTTCGAGCTTCAAAATGTTTTATCTCTGCTATGTGGAGGAGCTAGGATGGATCGGCAATATATTTGACTGCAACCAAGGGAGTTACTGATATGAAGCCCAAGATTGGTTGCACTGTTGTATGTTTAGCATTGATACTGGTTGTATTTGCGATTGCAAAAGATCTGATAACTTTTGATTGCTTTACAGCCAATTAGGAGACTTGGAAAATGTTTTGCAGGAATGGGGTCAAGGAACTGTGACATGTATAAGAGCTGAAGGGTTGCTCTGTATGTAATTTTAGAGTATGACGATTGATTGAAATTCAATATTAATAACATGTCAAGATCTATTGAAGTTTCCTTGATGATTTCAGTTTTATAGTTGAACTTTGTGGTGCCAAATTTGACCAATATCTGAATTAGATTTTTATTTTCTACTTTATTCATCATGTGGATCTGTAAGTTACATGTCTCTTTCAGTTCATATCACTTTTGGTGACAATAAATTAATTTCTGATTATATGCTGTACTTTAAAATTTCAACATCAATGAATATTGCAATATCTTACTTTTTCAGATTTCATTTAGTTTATAACTTGTGGTATTTGTTGTTATCAGGAAGAACTTTACTGCTTTTAAAAGAAGAGTAAGATTAATGTGGAAATTTTAATATGACAACTTGGTGGGGACTTTTGATGCCTATATCCAATTTGGTTCCTACAAGTATATACTGTTTGATTCTGACATAAATCTTAAGATATGTAAAACAACAGTATTCCTGTGAATATGGTGAACTGGTAAGTTACTTATAACAGTAGCCTGATATTTTGGACTTGTTACATAGAGTCATTATACAAAGAAAAGATCAAGCAATCATCGATCAATCACAAGGCCCTTTCAGACAATAGTTTCATGTCCGTTTTGACTTTTTAACCTTGATTTTACAATTTGTCTTGGTTTTTTACTGTGGTTACAACGTACAACAAAGCAACTCTGCAATTTACAGAGATATATGGAGAGAATTCTTAAAGTGTATTCCAGATTGATGATATACAAAAGCTCAACATGCTGGAGCTGCGGCATATAAAAGACATGGAATTTATGATGGTGAATTGTTACAACTATTGCAATGGAATTAAAATTGAAGTTTTGAAGGCTCATAGTGGAAGGTGGTTATATGAGTTTTTTATTCTTAAAGTGTGTGATATACTATTTGGTACTTGAAAGTAAGAGAAATACTTTTTGATAAACTTTTTTCTCTTCTCATTCTGATTGGTCACAAATATCTGACGTAAGCTTGATAGATTAGATTCCACGTTGACTTAGTCTGTTAGTTGGGAAACAGGTTTTGTTAGTTAGTTGCAGAATTGGTTGCACATCTTCCCAAAGCTTGATTCATGTGCCTGCCTACAAATGTGCTTTTCTTGTCTTGTGTTTAAAAGATGTGTCAATTGTTCTCTTAGAATATATGCACCACGAGATATTGCTTTCTCAAAAGTCAAAATGTGTCTTTTGTGACCTTGAACTACCTCTTCTCTCCATTTAACTCATTTACAAAATCGGTTTGTTAGGTAAGAGGTATCATGCATTACTGATTAATTATTCTCATGATTTATTTCTTTTCAACGTAAAACTTAGAATTTTTTCCCGTCCACTCTTTCACATCTAGTACTATTGAGCTTGATGCATAGATAATATGGTGAATAACTTAATAAATAGACTTTGATACGATTTTACGTATTTATATTGAACCTAACTCATCTTCACCACAACCGTGTATTTCAGAACCATAACTTTCTTCTTATATTATGGATAATTCATTCTCTAATAACCAAGCCTGACAGCCCATGAAAGGTGGGATATGTAACTTATTTGTTGATGTTCCACCAATTGTTGTCCCCATTGGAAGTAAATAGGATTGTACAAAGATAAAAAGTGGGGCTTGTTGCAAAGTGGGGTTTGATTCTCTTTGGAACATTTACAATGCCTTAGACTTCATCTAATTTTGAACATATCAAGCAACTACTTGATGTAAGATTTCACATCAAAGATTGGAAGTGGCTCATTATAGTCATGGCATTTAACTTTGTCAACAACAGTACTATCTTGACATTGCTCCCTTGTACTTGGGTAACTACTACACGTGCGCACATTAGCTACACACACTGCAGCAACACTTGATGGCTACTTCATTTTGTCCTTTTACACATTGTCAAATTAATCCCAGAAAATGAGATTCGCTATCAAATTAATTTCTAAAACATTCAAGAACATCAATAATTTCAATTAGTGCAGGACTATTGTGATCAGCACTGCATTTTAAAAGACTAATTTGATTTGTTACTCATCAAAATCAAAGTGTCTTGGAATCAAGTACATACCCATTTGGGACACTTGCTGCTGTACCAGGAGTGCAAGCACCATCAACTTACTCAATGCATCTTTTGCTGGTACTTATAAAACCAACTTTTTTAATAATGAAAAACTTAAAAGTTTATGCTAATCGATTGATTTGTTAATCATTTTCAGTAAAAAAATAATAAGACTATTTCATCCGCAAGAAAATAATCAATTCCCCTAACTCCAAAAAAAAAATAAAATCTACAGTCATAGAAAAACAAAGTCATGCAAATCACATGATTTTTTTGTTTTTCAGTAAAAAACAATGAGCTGAGACTACTTCCATCCACAAGAAAACAATGAATCCCTAATAAAAAAGTGGAAACAGATTCTCTACTGTCACAAAAAAAAACATGGTCATTGATCGAAACATTAGATGGCTCACATTTTGAGTTCATGTTTTGAATTTGATTTGAAAGTCAGAATGTGAGCCGTCTAATATACATCCAACAATTCCAATTTGGCGACTGTAGTGAATGCATGTTTGTGTGACTGTAGAGAATCTAGATCCCACCAAAGTCCGTCAACCCATGGTTTATCTCACTATTAGATGGGATGAAGTCATTTGTTATGTACATAGGACCAATTAGAAGAGACGAGAAGTAACTGTATTTTGTGCAGAGGGAAAACAAAGTAAAGAAAGAATTTTGTACAGAAGGAAAAGAACAATGCAATTAAGGAGATGAAGATGACTTGGACAGTGCTGCTGACTCTTTGCAAAAAGGGCACCAGTTCTTCAGCCTCAACCAGCCCTCTATACAAATCACATGAAATTTATGCGTGCATTGCAGTCTTCCAACTTCATCTCCAGCAACATATTCTTCCTGCAAATTATGTAAATTTATCTAAATCAAATCTTATAACAAAGTAGTTAAATTTTGTCAAATTTGAAATGCTGGATCTTAGTAACACATAGCTAATCATCAGCTATATAATATAACATTAAAGCTTCGTTAAATGTTATAACTATACCTGGCAAATGCAGCATTTGGTATCATCCTTATCCTCATTAACACAGTCAGCTGCATCATCTGAAGGCGCAGACTGATAGATACTTCTTTTAAGACTATCTGAAAGTGCTTCCTCTGTTAGAGCTGTGCTCACGGTACCCATCCTCTCTTCGAGAGCTAAGAGTTCCTGCAATTAATAAGTATAATATAAATATTCTGAGATGGAAATAGATAAACATAAAATTTAAAGGAAAATCCAAAGATTTTTAATTCAAATCATGACATATCCTCAAGAATAGTAATCCCTTTTCACAGTTGACTCTCTCAACACAGTTAGTTCTCCAACCTCTCATTTACCATTCTACCATTAAACATCAACTGGGCCCAAGTCATATACCCAATATTGCTTTTAAAAACATGCATGCTTACTAATAACTTCGATAGGAGAAAAGGATGTAACAGACTGATTCTGAAACTTACAACATTAACTAACATACCTCGTACGACATGTTGTCAATATCCAACCGCATGTCTCTATGGTGATCATAGATGTTAAGTTCACGAAGATACAAGTTGGTCTCTAGTAAATGAATTTGCTGCAAAGATTAAAATGGAAGAATTAAATAACTAGCAAATTAAGTAAAGTTAACTTTTTTTTTTGTTTATCTACAATTACCTCTTGGGTTAACTCTTCATCTTGTTCAAGTCTCTCAAGTGCCAATAATACCTACAAACAATTATAAATAGTACTTACATTTTAAGCTCATTAAAAGTCAAAATAATAAATATGCACTTGCATGTTTTTACATCAAAAGTTACCTCTGACATATCATCCACATTGTAGCGCCGAGAGCCATCCTGAATTATTAGAGAATGTGGGATGTCATATTCTTCAGGAGAAATAGGCATCATATCATATAACTCCTCAGTGACGGGAGAATTAAGATCAATAGAATGAGGCGAAATAGGGGATACGACAGGAGACTTATTGGTCACCCTGGGGTTTTCATTTCCTTGACTAGAAAATCTCCCCCTGGCATAACCACTAACTGATCTTACAGTTCTAACTGATGCTCTGCTATTGTCCCTACGAGGAGGAATATTTCTAGATCCTCTTGTATCAGATATAGATATGCCCTTTCTGGAGCCAAAATTCAATCCTTCCGATGAAGGCGCAGTCATCTTCTTCCCTTTACCAGTGGAGCTACTTCCCCCTTCAGAGATTCTCTTTTTTATCACAGTAGTCTTCCTTGTATTAACTGTAGAATCTGATGATGAGCAAGAAGGGATGACATCGGATACAGTGTTGCATCTGAGGTTCCTCAATCCATACTTGCTAGAAGCAGCTTGTGTCACCGCACCAATGCTTTCGTTTTCTCGTTGACGCAATACAGGTCTTTGGTTAAAATTCCTTTGAGATCTTAAATTTGAAATTCCACTAGATTTTCCTACTTCCATCAAAGTCGCTTTTGTTGACTCTGTCCCTTCCTTTTCAGCTTGAAGCCCACTTGAAGTTACTGTTCTCCGAGGTTTTATAAGTGGTTTTGCTGTGTTAGTAGCTGTTCTACGGGAACTACCAATTACCTCCTTGCCACTTGAAGTTGACGGTACTGATTGCCTTAACGATTTACCTTTTTCAACATATCTGACTTGAGCAACCTTAGGAGGGTTTGCTGTACTACTGCAACCCGCTCGTCTGCGAGTTTGATCGTTTCGATCTCTGGTATTGGAAGTATCTCTGGAATTACCATTAATGCCTCTTTTGCTAGAACGATCATCCATTAATTGTTTATTACCTCCAAATCTGCATTACATCAAGCATAAGCAATTACGAAATTGAACTTAAAGGGGACAAGTAAAGAAATTTGGCAAAATAAAAAAATTACAAAAGAGGACCCATGAAAAAGAATAGCCAAATAGTAGTTTGAAAAGGAAAAAATAAAACAATTGAACATAAGGCATTAAAATAGTGTCCATAACTATAACAGAAATTATAACATGCTCATTCGACGGGCTTGCGGTAGTTTCCTTCCTTGTTAATTGTAATGAACTATGTAATACAAGAAATAACAACCCATATCAAATACTCCCTCCGGTCTCAAATATAAGAAAAGATTCTTTTTTTAGGTTCGTTGAGTAGTTAATGTATCTGGTCTACATTGTAAAGCAGATACATTAATTATTCAATGAACCTAAAAAATGAATCTTTTCTTATATTTGAGACTGGAGGGAGTAGCATTTAGAGATAGTTTCACTACAAAATCAAGCAAAGTACAATAGTGCCGCAACAATTTATAACTTCTAAGTTAATTAACAAATTATTTCCCCTTTCATCCAAGAGGGCTTCTTATGAATTAGGGAATTTGAGATATACCAACGTTAGAAAACAGAAAGCTTGGAAAAGCACATTTAGTTTAATAATCAACATGATAAAATAAATTATAAACTCAAATCATCAAAATGTTAAGAAAATCAGCAAACTGAAAAGCATTCACTGAACAGTCAAAAGGTTGACACTAAATTGACTTTCTGCATTTTCTTAACAACCTGATAGAAATCATACAACCAGTTTCCAAAGTTTAAAGCACAAATTTATGAAGATATGCCAAGTTCGGAAACTAGAACAATCCAATGAAATCCTTGTAGCAACAGCCAGGATCATGCTTACATATTTATACTGCAATTATCATTTCAAAGGGAAGACTACCAGAATTTTATTTCATATGAATATGATAATAAAGAAGAGGTTAATGGAGTCTAGCAATATCTGCAATAGTTCTTAAACAGAGACCTCCTTGTTTAACTCCTCTGAACCAACACAATCATATTCAACTACAATAAGTACAATGCTGCCGGATTACATTAAATCTAACAATAGCCATATTTACGCATCATAATATCCTTATAAGCTAATAAAGCTTGTTTAAGCACATATTCAATAAGCAAATATCATATAATATTTCTAAAATCAAAGAGGGAATGAAAGTAAACAGTGTCTAAACTAAAATCAACTTATGGATATATCATGGTGTTTGGGCTTTGGATTGGCTTATTTGAGCATATCTACGGACATAAGTTTCGTGAGACTCTTTGGGAGAACTTATGAAAATAGTATGGCATTGTTCATACGACGATTTTAGCTTACTTTCATAAGTTCTCCAAGATAGGTTACGAAAACAACTTATAGCTTGTACAAAAACAATTCAACTCTATTTTATCTTTTACTATAGAAATAGCTTATACATATGTGCTTATGCTATAAACCACAAATAAGCTGTTTATCCAAATAGGGCCCATATCATAACAAACACGTGTACAAGTGCAAATATCATAAGATAACCCCTAATAAACCCTTCCAAACGCCGCGTTAACTGGGTTGCTAGTACTCGTAACGGTCCAATATACTCGATTGCATTAATAATTTTATTCAGCTGGAAGAATTCAAAACAAGAAAACGGGAAAGTATAAAAAAAACTAATGCATGCCATGATAAGACGATGGTGATGATGATGAACATGAACAGCCACACAAAAACACAACATGATGATGCAAACAACAAAAAGCAACACATACATATGATCATATAAATACAATGATCACATCAGAAAACAGCTCAAAACTGAAATAACAGTATCAACAACAATAACCACAAACAAAAAAGAAGGTTTTTTTTATTCCCGTCGATTAAGGGTTAAAAACAACATGATAGTAAAATAAAAACGAAACCTTTAGCATAAAAATCGATAGCTGGAAACAAATATAAACAAAAGTTCAATAAGGTTTTTCCAATAATCGATGGTTTCAATATGAGGGTATGATCAATATGCATAGATTCATCATCGGAATAGTACATATATAATCAGAATCGATTATAACGCGATTGATTAAAGGATTGTAGAAAGAGGTAATAAAAAAAGTGGATAACTTGATGACAAGGAAGAAACTCGATTATGGCGGCGAGTACCTTGTGGTGGTGGTGGTGATGGTGGTGATGGTGGTTAGTTGTTGTTCTCCGCCGTAAACAGAGGAGAGATTGTTGGTGGAGTGTGAAAGAAGAAGAAAGTGAGTTGAGAAAAGGGGAATGAATTTATAGAGAATGAAAGGAGAAGAATGAAAGTGTGAAATAAAAACGTGGATTGATTGAAACAAAGCTGAGGGCCCAAATCACATTCGTAACCCATTGTATCAACACATCTTTTTCTTTTCTTTTCTTTTAATAAATTATTATTATTATTATCATCGTCATCATAGCCGCAAAAATATTTAATATGTTGAGATTAAGACGATAATGTACATATGTAAACGAGGATACATACACTATACGCTCTCATTTGTATATTGCTTTATTTGTGGATATGCGAGCAGAGAATTTTCTTTATTACGACTCGATGAGTGAGAAATTCCAGCGAGGGTAGTGCAGGATTGAGGAATAGAACCTTTCCCGCGAAACTATTCACACGAGAGAGTATAGTGTTTATATCTGCTTTTCGTTATTTCTTTAATAATTAATTACAATTTGGTTAAAATAGATGAGTGGATGAGATTATACTAAAGGAAAATGTCATGGCGCGAAATTACCTCGTGGGACTAGTAATTCAAAAAAATATATATTTTATTTTTATATTTACAAGTATTTTATATGATATATTATTTGTCTCCCTCAAAAATGATATATTATTTGTCTTTTTACATAATGTGTACAAATATATTTTGTAAGTGATGTTTACAACAAAGTCTTAATATTATATTTGTTTTATTTAAACTATAATTATTTTTACCAACTATTTGATTAAAATTATATAAAACTTAATATTTTTTTCATGGTGATGGGGCTTCGCGGGGACTATGGGGATTCCTGGGATGGGAACGGGGAGGACAAAGCTTCATGTGGCAGGAATAAGGACGAGGACGGGGATGAGAGGACAATTTGAGTGACAGGGTGGGGAGCAAAGAAGTATTTTTCATTATCGCTCTGTCTGCCCCATTGACATCCCTAGTTAGGACGTAAATTCAACTAAAAAAAAAATGCGTGCTAGCAAAAAAAAAAAAAAAAAAAGGTGTTAAGAAGTAGAAAAAGACACTCAATAAATATGTGTGCTAGCAATAGCGAGTAAAGAGTGAAGTGATCATACTTGGTGGCGAAACTCATAGTTATATTGATGCAATATGACGATACACTTCATACTGTCGATATTCTTGCTCTTTCGATTTGGTTCAGTCTGTTACAGTTTCAGGCTTGTCTGTTCAGAGCAATCAATTTCGAGATAGACGAGGGCGCCTATCCGATCTGAATGAGCTTCTTGTTTGCGGGAACAACTCATCAACCGTGTGATAGTTTGTTGGTGCCTATGTTGGTGAAACGTTTTTGTGTTTGACTTATCCAGATGTCAGAACAAGTTGGTTTCTAAGATGATGCATAAGGTATTGTCCTGTGTTGTACGTCGAGTGTGATGCGTGATATCTCAGGAGGTGGTGCAGGAGATGGACAACTCAGATGGACTTAGTTCTATTCACAACACAAAAGATAATAAGGTATTATTTATCCCCTATTTCTTTGGACTAGTTCAAAGAAGCAATGTTTTCAATGAAGGCAAATAAATCTTTAGGCCGTACCAATATTTTTTGACAATTCGTGTACATGTGTTTGTTCATAGCTAGAAAATGACAATTTTTCTTCTACTACACAGTATTTTTACAATTGTGAAATCTCGAGTTCATACTTAAATGAAGGCATTCAATCTATAGATATTAATATTGTCAGTTGAATGATGTTATTACAGACTTAATAAATCTCTTAAAAAACTGAAAGACAAAAATGTAAAAAACAGCAACGTTGGTGGTGCCGTCTGTAGTTTGATTAAAAGATAAAGTGCTTTTAGGATTAATTAATCATTACTTCACACACATTGAGTCAAGTGGCCCCTTAATATTCTTTTGCCTTTGGAAAAAAGAAGTGGCCCTTTTTTTTTTTGAGAGAAAAGAAGTGGCCCTTAATTCCCTGAAATTGTATCTTTTTCTATAATCTACTTTGCATTGCAGCAAGATGTAGCCGTTAAATTAAGTCAGAAAGTAAAGCTAAACACTATCTAAAACCTGAAAAAGTAAATTGAATTACCTCATTTTTGTCCCGACATGTGGCCTACTACTACCATAGCCATCACAAATGAATCATATAACAAAATTTGTTATACTAACATCATTAATTCATAATCCAAAGTCTAAAATAGTGTATATATTTTTATAAGTGGAGGGTTAACTATAGAAATTATTACTTGTGTTGAATATATTCTTACTTGTGTTGAATATGGCCTGTTTGTTTTGAATTTTGGAAATTACTTTTAACTTTTTAGTTATGTTTGTGTTATTTTTAAAATACATTATTTTTATTGAGTATCATCTCCGCGTAACTACGAGGAGTAATATTTTAAATTAGATATGATTATAATAGGTGACAAGTCTTTCTCCTTAAAAGATTTAACAGTGATGCATTTTTTAAATTGAATTCAAACTCATCACTTCTGATTAAATTGAAAAAGATCTATGATGATTCAAATTCAAGTACTCTTGGGTTTCTTAATATCATTTGTTAAAACATGATTTTTATATTGAAAATGAAAAAAAACATAACTTATGGTGTTTACGTTTTTTCAATCATATTAATGAAAATCTATTTTAACATGCATACTTCCAACTTGAATGCATTTTTATTTATGTTTCTCTTAAAAATCTATAAGCAAAAATATTCAAATTATTTATATCACCAGTACTATTCTCATCCTTTATGGATTTGGCAAGGTTTGCCGTATGTCACCTTAGAGTGCAATGTCTTCTAGATACTGTTGTCAACCCCACGTACTAGATGTGCTAGTCAACTAACACTGTTGTTGCGCCAAATGTTTTGGTCAACTTGTTGCCCTTTGTCAATTACTAGTTTTAGTAAAGTACCTTAAATGACTCAGCCAAATCTCTCTTGATGACTTTGTGAAGTTTCCATGATGTGGTGGCTTGGATTGTGTTCTGCAGTTGTTGTGCTCAACCATGAAGTTAGCTCAGGGTGAATCTCTATGGTTATGCATTTGAAGATAAAAATTGAATTTTATAATTAAAAAGTTTATTTATTTTTTTAATATAAAGTTTAACATATTGTGACATCATTTAATAAGTTTACAAATTCATTATGTATCATATCATGATATGAATTAAATTTTGTCTAAGATATATCTACGTTTAATATTTGACAATGTTTCGAATATAATTTTTAATTAACGAAAAACGTATGATAAAACAAAAATATGACATGACAACATATGTATTTTTGTTATGGCTAAGACTTTCACATATCCTTGTAAAGTTTCGGTGGATGTGGGTGAAGCTTTAGGGCTGCACTCTGCTCTGTAATGGTTGAGTGATATGCAGTTCGATAACGTGGACTTTGCAACAGACTCTAAATTAACAGTTGACGTCTTCCTTTCTACTAGGAACGACTTGTCTGAATTTGGCTGTATTATTTCCTCATGTCGTTCTTTGTTTCGTAATTTATTTTCTAACTCTAGGGTGGAGTTTGTTAGGTGACAAGCCAACGCGGTGGCCCATACTCTTGCACAAGAGGCCACGCGTTCAACTAGTCCCGCCATTTATTATGATATACCCACTTGTATTAAAACTATTATCATTAATGAAATGCTATAAGCACGTTTCCTTCAAAAAAAAACATATCAGTATATATATGTGACCTATGATTCCGTAATAAATTTATATGTTTTTTTTATAGAAAAATATGGTATATGCTATTTATAGAAAATTAAAATAATTATTACGTGTAGAAATGAAAGAGAAAAGGTCAACTATACTTCACATATTCTCCCAAATGTATCGTTGTTATTCACAGCTCGTTTGATAAAAATGTAAACAAATCATTTAATTTGTGATTTCATGCCTGCAATACAGCTCCTTTGAGTTGTGCATGATTTGTAATTTCCTTATTTTGATGTTTTTGTTACATTACCTCAACACAATTTCTGTATTTTCTCTTCCAATCAATTCTTTCTTTTTCAACTTCAAGCAATAACTCATATTTTCTCCTTCTTAAGCAATTTCATTTGCTTTGTTCCCACAAATTCACTCTTCCATTACCTTTATTTTATCAAGGTATGTTATCAAACTAATTGTTTTTTCTTTTCTTTTTCATGTAAATGTAGCTTGCTTTCTATTTTGCTTGTTTCACCAATTTTTATTTTTATTTGTATCATGTTCCTTTATTCCTTTTAAAAAAACAAAGGAACATAATTTTTTTGTTTTTAAAATCAAAGTACACTTAAAAGGTTAAGATCATAATCATTTGACAAACACTTAAGGTGTACTTTTTAATTTTACTTTTTCCTTACAACTCATTCAGACACAAGTTTGTGATGAATCTGGATTTGGATGTTTCCTATATATCACACCCTCTTTTGAGCTTACATTCCCCCAAAGTGTACCTTTTTTTATATTTGGGATGCTGGGATGCTTTCTTTTGTTTTTTCATGGAGTTGGTATAGGATAGCCTTTTCTTTTCAACAAACCATTCATAGCAATTTCTTTTTCTCTTTTTGGTAACATATTCATCACCACTTCTTTTGAAGAACTAATAAGGACGTGTGGGTCATATATGAGAAGAAATAAAGTAAAAGAGGGAAATTATTACTTTGGCTCTAAATTTGTTAGGATTTGATAATGTGATCCATAACATTAATTATTGTTTAAAATGAGTCCTTAAATTCAACATAATTGCCACATTAGTTTTAGAGAGTAAATTTATTGCAAGTTAATTTTTTTTCATGGGAGTTAGTGCTCATCATTACATTAGACAGTTTCTTCTAGCTGATGTTATGGAAGTTAGTACTCGTTTGATTTCTATCTAATTTTTCTTCTTTAAACTTAAGTCCTCTTTTATTAAAAAGAAAAAAGAAATTTTGAAAAGAGCAACTATTTTAAAATTGCACTGTAGATCAAAACTAGGAGTGTGACACACAAGACACTTTTTTTTTTGTTTTTTTTTTTTTATG
>Ga0228710_1008487_pt1 | contig 14702 bp, 13 predicted proteins | sample MedpolnodulmetaG_FD_177995 | JGI IMG/M metagenome (GOLD analysis project Ga0228710, IMG submission 177995) | Root nodule microbial communities from Medicago polymorpha collected in Santa Monica, California, United States - pink nodules | ecosystem: Host-associated > Plants > Roots > Nodule...
AAAAAAATTAAAAAAAAAAAAAACAGAATAAAATAACGGAATAAAATAACGAATAATGTCATAAAAAAGCTAAAAAGCGCAAGTGTAACAAGATTACAACCAAATCCAACAAAATGTCATAAAAAAAATTACACAAGTCATACTGGTCCATCCCGTGGACTCCTACTCCTCTTCCGCGGAGCCGGCATCTGCTCCAGCATGCTCCACTCAGACTGTATGCCCTGCATCACGCGCATAACCTCCTCTGGATTACGAAACACATCAGGATGCCCCATTGCACCATCCACTCTGCCCCTGATGTTGCTGATGATCTGGTATGGGTCGGGAGGATGCCTGACCCACTGCTGCTCAACAATAACCTCCTCGTAAGGAGGGAAAGGACGAGGAGGGGCATCAATTGCGTAGTCAGGAATGGCCGCAGGGGGTTTACAATAGGATGTGATACTCTAACGAACAATCTCATGTACCCCCTAGTATGAGCCCACGGCTGGTTATCCGGAACCGGATGACCCCTATGCTGATGGTTGAGGACATGTAGAGAAAACTCCGTGAAGGCCTGGGCCACGTTATCTGCCGCTAGAGCCTCAATGTCTGTAGGAGGCCTGGGCCGTGTCTGGACATACCCGTACTGCCTAAGAACCCGCTCTGGCAAGTGACGGACCATCCTGTCGCTGCCGGCCATGATCCATCTGGAGTACCAGCATATGTCCTGAAAGGGCGTGATGCGTCGTCGTCTCTCGTACGGCCTCCAGGTGACATGAGAATGGTCCAACGAATCAATGGTAACTCGGTAGTGTCCATGATTAGAAAAGCCCCTGGGAGGTTTCCATTGACTTATTAGCGGGGTAACAGTAGGGTCGTAGGCATCATCTTCAATCCTCGGAATGATGTTCGTGAAGTGTGCAAAAGTCCATCCTTGCAAACACAAAGAAATAAATTTATATCAGCACAAGTATTATACAAACAACTATACATTTACGATCCAATAAGTAAAAAAGAAGAAAAACAAATATTACCACAAGCAAGGTCATGACAGGAGGCCACAAATGAGTCGGAGGTAAGAGATAGCTACTCATATAGGAAAGCAAGTCCCATCCCACCCCATGACCAGCTATCCAACTCGTCCATATCTTGCAGCGCAAGCAGCCACAACAGATTAATGTTTTTGTTGTTCTTGCCGGAAAAAATGGTCCAGCCAAGCAAGAGCAACAAAAACGCCTTAATGCAGGCCAACCCAACTTGAGCTTGCTCGTCTTGCTCCTCCTTTGTGTCAGGCTCAAGCAGCTGATTACACCTATTCAAGAGCTCCTCATAGCGCCTCTTCAATACACCAAAACTGACGTGAGCAACACCCTGTTTTGTCATCTCCTTAGCGGCAGCCTCCGCTGTAAAAAGTAGGTCCACCTGCATCATCTCTAGCCCCTCCTCACGGGTTAACTCTCTATCAGGAAGGAGCCTCCCAGTGATGGGGATGCCTAGGAGACACGCCACATCATCTAGTGTGATGGTCATCTCCCCAATAGGTAGATGGAAGCTGCTGGTCTCCTCATGCCATCTCTCTGACATTGCACAAACGAACCCGTGAGAGATGTTCTCGTACCCACTAGTCAGGAGGGGAGTAAGACCAGACATATCCACTTCATCCCAAAACCATTGGTTTTGTGCACACGGCTGAGGGATTGTTAGGTTTTTAAGGCTCAGCTTCTTCCCGTGCGAGATACATTTCACCCTATGTTTTTTTTTGAAATTGAAATGCAAAAACAAAAAACAACAAACAACACCGTTAAATAAATAATAAGTAAAATAAACATTAAATATATTCTAACATAAATTTTAATTCTAACATTAAATAAGTAAAATAATAATTAGAATAAGTTGTATATATAGTAAAAGAAGTAAAATAAACATTAAAATATACTTACATCGACATCGACACATATCCTGCATGCCATATGTCCACCAAAGCGAGGTAAAAGCGTGAGGTCAGAAGGCCCCTCTGCATAGCCGTCTGACCCGGCCTCGTACACCACTCTCGACACCCCCTGAAAACGAACCCCACCATCATGCTGCTGAGGCTGCTCAATCCTGCTGCTGAGGCTCCTCAATATGAGGCTGCTCCTGCTCAATATGAGGCTGCTCATGATGATCCTCATACTGATGCTGCTGATACGCATCAAACTGATACTGGTGAGACTGAGGCTCCTCAAAATGATACGCCTGATCCTGCACCTGCTCATACACCTCATAATCCTGCTGATACTGTGTCGGGTCCACCGTCTCGGATGGACCCGTCTGTGACGTTGATTCCCCAGCAGCATCAACTCTACCAAGTCTCGTTCCCCCACCTCTTCCTCGACCAACCATAGGAGGGTGTAGTGCTTGCTTCTCCCTTCGTGCACTACTAGAAGGGGCAGACCTCCCTAACCTAAGTCTGTCAATCCTATCTTGAGGCGACTCAAGCGGTCTCTAAGACGTATTCCTCCGAGACATATCTGCACAACATTTCAAAAAGCAATATATCAATGACACATTTTCACACGGACACTGTGTCATTTCTAACAATTCAACAACAACACTAATATTTCGACAGTGTCAATTCAGTCCGTAAACTACCACATTGTAGTCAAACTAACTATAATCAACATTAACAAACATATTTCTAACCAATTTCATCATTAAAATTGAAAAAATCAAAAGAAAATTCATTGAGACATTTTAACAAACACCCTGAAATTACCACATTTCACTCTAAACAACATCTAATATACTATTCCTAACTTAATTTATCACTAACAATCATAAAAACTAACATGCAAGCAAAATTTATATAAACCTAAAAATGTTAAATTTCTTATAAAATTCGAGAATTTCAACCAAAAAAATGCAATGAAGTAGGATAATCATCACTTACTTGATATTGCGGGAGAAATTGGCTTTGAATGGCGCAAGAATGGTGAAAATCGCACTTGGAGGGGAAAATTTCGTGTTTGGAGAAGTTGGAAAAATGAGGCACCGTGTCTCTGTTTTGCAGATAAATGAATTAAGTCACGCTGCGTGAGTTAACTCACGCAGCGCTACTTAAGTCACACATACATTATAACGTGCGTTAGTTTAGTCACGCAACGTGACTTAACTAATGCAGGGGCATTATTGTCCAATCAATTGGGTGGGAGCGAAACGTGCAGGGCGAAGAGCAGTAATCTAACTTTATTTCAAAATCAAGTATGAATGCATATCGACATTAAGATGATAAGTAGACATAAGAATATGATAGACCCCTTTGATAGAATAACCATATGTAGGGTCATGTTTCTAGATCCATTTGTTTATAACATTATTATGCAAAGCAACATTAGAAAGCAACAAAACACACCCGGTCAATAACTCCTCCTTCCAAGTAAATAGTCTTCTTCTCCACCTTCAATCCCATCAAATGATTTTTTAATTGAATAAACCAACAAATTAGTTCCCACTACGTAAAAAACTCTTAAATATAGATCCATGATTTTATGAATATATTAAAAAGATCCCTAACTCTTTTAAACTCTTACATTAGTCACTACTTACTTTCAATTCAGTCATCATATTTTAACAACTTAATTACCGCCGATTAGTCCCAAAGTTTATCCAATTACTCTCAATTTAGTCTCTATCATAATCTTTGAAGGACAAATATGACTAAAACTCAAAAGAGTCATAGTCATTTTTTAAATATTCATAAAGTTAAGAACCTATTAAAAATGACCTAGACAGTTAGAGACTAATTTGATATTATTTAATTGTTTACTATTTTTTAATTTCTCCATCAGAAATCGTTTTAGTCTCTAATGACCAGTTTTTGTTTTTACTTTTACCACGTACTCAGCTTTTTACGCTCAATTGATCAAATTAATTAATTGCATTTTACTACTTATTCTCCGTCTCCTCCTCTTTTTGTTTTTGCTGTTATTATTATTTTTATATCTGTTCTCTCAATATAATTAATATTAAATTGAAAAGAGTAATTGTGAATTATGCTACAAAAACATTTTTCATTAACGGCATGGAAAATGTAAATCAAATTATTAGAAAAAAGATTGTAAACAAAAAGAATTGGAAAAAAAATAATGAACAAAAAATGCATACTTGAGAAATAAGTATCAATAATTCTTGTAAAAAAAAGTAGTAATAATTTTTTGATACTATAAAATGAGATATAATTTTTGATAACTTTTTGTCGTTAGAATGACAATAATCTAGGAAAAGGGGGTATTTTTCTTTTGGGTAACGAACGAGGACTGGTTAGTTACGCAAAGTTCTTTCCCTATAAAGGCAAATAAAAATAATGTCTCTCGATACAAAAGTAGTTTATAATCAATTACTGTTTGTATTTATTTGACATTTCTGAAACCATGACCTAGCTAGTATGAGGGAAGATGGAGCCCTTCTATGGGACTGAATGACTGATATGAGACCACCAAATAGAGACAATACTGTTTATGGCCATGCTTGTTGAAGTTGCTAGATTTCAACATGAAACACTATGATGTGCCCTTTTTAAGGCAAACACAACAAAATGATATTTGCCTATCGGCCGAATCACAAGCTATATCATTCTCTTTAAGATTTTGTTCGTTATTATCCAAATTATATATGTAAGATTGATGATCAACCGCGACATTCCTTAGATAAATCAATTGAGATAAATTGTATCGATTCATACCACACTGTAGAAATAACATTCACCCCTACATCATGGCGAAGCTGTGAGTTATGCTCATGGGCAAATTCCCTTTATGAAAAGGTATAATTCGAGTCAATCAGACATCGGATGCCAAATCTGCACTATTTCCATCGAGTATTTCTTGCATGCCACTTCATCTTCAATACGTGCGGTCAGTTTGCTTACATAAAAAATGGCTATCACGATTCACGACCACTCTTATTATGGTTGGAGACTAGTTGAAACTTGAAACCAAAATGGACAAAAATGAGAGAATTTCTTCTACTACATAAACACTAATAGTTGGTGCTAATTTTTCAATGCGGGACATCCACAATTTTCAATTCACCCACACCGGTTCCTAATCTTAAGATTTGATGTTTACTCTTCAATTTTCCACCAATTCCGGCTAAGGTTCTAACACTATTTAGTTCTCCTCGTAAAATTTAACCTAGGTTCCCTGCCGTGTCTTATCAAGTAATCATACACTACTTGTAGATGCTGAGCACACGTAAAAGGTAAAGGGAAAACTAAAATCAACTTTTCTCAAAGCAAGCAAAGTCCCGATTTGGTTAATATGTTGAACAAGGTTCATTCTAATTTTGGTTCGATGTTAATGTGGTTGGACTTTGTGGTGCAATTTTATTTCTGTTTTTGGAGTAAGTGAGTTCAACACAAACTCTTCAGTCTTAAGTCACCTACCTTTGTTATCTATTGCACTACCATTTTCATTTTGCAATATTCATCGCGTGTTTGAATTACTGTATTTTTTTTTGAATGGAAATAATGTGGTTTTGAATACTTTTGATAAAAGTTTCGCTTTAGAGATTTTTAAAATCAGTTACACTACTCATTCCGTTTCAAAATAATTGAGTCATTTGTAAAAATAAATGTCTTATGATATCAATTAAATAACACGTTATGGAATGAGGAACTAAAATTTTAACAAACTTATCGTCAAACCAAACAAACATACAGAGTGATGGCTAGGGTTAAATAGTCATTGCACCCACTTTTGTATGACCATATGATGTCGGTTAAATAGTGAGAATTTGATCTTATAATTTTAAGAGACAAAATTTCAATTTCATGTGAAACGATTATAAAATAGTCATTGCACCCACTTTAATTAATAATAATTTTTACTTTCCTCAATTTTCTCTTTCTTTTCCTTTTCTATTTTTACAAAAGTTGATTTTATGCCATTCTGTTGCAACCAGTTTGAAGAACGAGTTGCACTTGAGTCAAAAAGAGAAGATCAGAGTTGCACATATTTGTTTGAGTTTTATGCTAACTATATAGATACACTATGCTTTTAAATTTCTATCTAGACCAAGCAAGAACCCAGTTTTGACAAAAAAGAAGAAGCTAGAAACGCAAATTCAGTTTTGACAAAAAAGTTTTCTCTAAAACAATAGTGCAGTTGATCCCACCAAATTGCGCATTTGGTAGCCTATAAGCACAAACATTCTCTTTTCTATAAAGTTTATTATAAGTCGAAGGCGGTTTTTCCATTTAGTTTGAAGTTGTCATGAAACAAGATTAAGATTTAAGAAGGCTTGGACTGTTAGAAGAGAATCACGTTTAAAAAAGAGCAGAATGCTACTCAAACTACAACAATAAATTCCACCTCTCCTAGTTTACTTGAGTTACAAGCTAACTAGTCTTACTTAGTTTAATCTAGTGTATTAGCATGTCATTAGGCTTAATGTACTTTACATATTGCCTATAATTAAATACACATTGTACTCACTTTCATATCTATGAGAAATGAGACTATTTTCTATCTTTTGCTTTCCATAACACCAACCCTTAGGATGAGCAGATTCAATAAAGAATATAGCATCGCTAATTTCAACATGTAGGAAAGTGGCTATGCCAATATTACCAAAAAAAGTTTCAAGATGGTCTCTAAACATCCCTCCACAAGTTGACACACGATGCTACCCTCTAGAAGCCTCATCTGAGTTCCATTCGATCCAACGATGAGGAGACATGATCCAACTGACTTGCTTGATAGAAGGAGGGACATGAGTACGACATTGCACATTGAAATGATTGAGAATTAACTATTTAATTATTATTTAGAATTAACTATTTAGAGAGAATTAACTATTAGTCTCTCTAAATTAACTATTTAATTATTATTAATTTATCTATAATTTCAACTTAAAAGAATAGTTAAATTATTAAACTAATGATATTTTATAGTCTTATCAATGATATGTCATAAAAAGTCGTTTGGAATACGAGAAGTGAACTTTTTAAAAAAAAACTTGGACTAAAACTGAAAATTGGTATTTAGAGGAACATAAAAATTTTTTTAGAGGAGAGGGACTAAAGATTCATTTGATTATTTCTTTAGTTTTAAAATTAATTTCATGGAATTATTTCTTAGTGTTGATTTTCAAAATAAAAATATTGACAACAAAATTTTATAAATAAATTTATTTTCTAGGAACAAATTTTCAATATATTTTAACATGGTGATGGTGAAGAGTGGCGACATTGGTGATAGTGATTGTAACGGTGACAAAGGTATATATTAGTGGCAATAATGGAAATGGTGATGAAGGTTATAGTAGTGGCAAAAGTAGTGATGACAGTTGCAACAAGCAATGGTGACAACAGCTGGTGGTGGAAGATTATCACAGCAACAACAGCAGTGGTAGTAGGTAGTAAAAGATATAGTTTGAAGGGTTAAAGAAAAATACATGATGGCATGTTAAATAAACCAAAAACAAATAAAATGTATTCTCCATGCCCAACTATAAAAATAAATTAAGCAAAACAAGTTTTCAAAATAATACCAAAAGCAGACAATCAAACATTTTAAAGTTTCAAAAACAATCTTTCAAAAAAAAAAAAATTTCTAAAAACAAAATATTGTTTAAAAAAACAACTATTAGCTGCAAACAATGATTATACATACCATTTGTTTTTAGGTGTTGCATTGTCCTTTTACATGTATTCAATTTTTAGGTATACTTAAGAAAGTTGCTGGCTTATAGACCCAAACAATGTTTCTTTTTTCTACCATACTTTAAGGTAGAAATTCATAATGAACTCATAGATGAGAATCAAATGAACTGTTAATTTTTTTTATTACTTCAACAATTGTAGTTAACCATCATTCAGATTAACATTGTTTCGGAATGGGTTTCTGTGCGATCACAAACTGCAGGCAATTACACAGTCAAGGATTCATGAGTCATGACTGTCTGATTTAGATTGAAACGTTCAATCTCGATCGGACGGTCATGGATTGCATGACTGCACACAGTCTATGACTTCCTTTGTTTCGAATCCCTACCATTTGTTTAGGTAAATTAGTGATTATTTTGGATTTTGGAGCTCTTTAAAAATTCCTCTGGGACCATTTTGACTATGAATCATTGATATTTTTCTTTACTCCTATATTTTTGTTAAAACTGGTTTCTTATTCAAGATCTCCCATGAAAAAAAAAATATATATAATCACAACTTGCACATTCTTCCCAAAAGTATCTTACTTTAGGAATACAAATTTCAAATAATTTAACATCATTATCTCTCCTTTTGTATATCCTTTCCCAGTTTGCAATTTTGCTTCTGCACAAAGTAAACATGTTTTACACAAAGTAAGCTACATATCAAGAATACAATCATGTATCCCATAAAAGCATAAGATGCATATTTACCCTATTATATATTGAAACTAAACCTAGAATCACATAGAAGGCACCATAAAATCTTGAATAAACCATCAATTCAGTCCCTAAAATATATAAATACAAGTAGTAGTCCCTAAAGCTTATGACATCCGTTAATTTAATCCCTAAAGTATATAAAAATCAGTCATGTTGGTCCCTAGCATCTTAATAGCAGGGACTAAAGTGAGAAATTTTATTTTATATACACTAAATTGAAGAGAGTGATACTATAGAAACTAAATTGATAGTTTATTCTAACATCTTAATCATGGTTTTTAAAAAGGCCTGCAATTTGAGCTTTGACTTCAAGGTTTTTATGTCCGGGCATCTGTAGTATGACAGCGACTGAAGCCACATCAGTCGCATTCGACCACAATTCTCTGCAATATCAAAAACCGTGTTGCCAGCAGAATTGTTACCACATTTTAAAACCTTAAGCGTAATAGTTATAACCCTTGGCATCTTGGTAGCCAATTAGTTCAACTTCAATACCAATGGTGTCGTGTTTTTTTTTTCTTTCTTTTTGACACAAACCAACCGTGTCATGTTGGACCTGAAAGCTATGCTTTATATCTTGTGAATATTCACAAAATTGACACCATTGGTATTCAAAATATACATGAACTAAATTAAAATACCAACGAAAGAATGAGGATTTTTATACTGTGAATGGCTCCATTACAGATATATTAATCAGGTAAGAATTCAAAATTTTCAACAGAAACAGACATGAATTATCACAGGACACATCTATTGGTAATGACAACATAAATAATGGTAGATCCCTCCTTATATGCTATATTATTATAGCAAACAAGCAGATCAGTAGAAATACACTGACCTGTCAGTAGTTTCGCTCGTCTTGGGGAGCACAAAATTTTCTTCTGCGGGAAGAGATAAAAACCCATAAATCGCATCACTTTCATGAAGTAAAGAAAACATTGCTGTAAACATTAATAGAAGGCGTCTTACATTTGTTATCATTTTAGATACAAAGTGCACCCATATCATGTGTCACTGAGTCATATTCACAAGATACTCCAGCTTTTGCAGAAATCCCTTTCTTCGTATCTTTTTTGTTCCTTCTGGAGTCAGCGGCTTGGTTACTGATGCAAGAAAAGAACATAAAACTATGTCAAGAATCAACAAAGTTAGAGAACATTTGGTTAAAAAGAAAAAGAAAAAAAAGTTAGTGAACATCGTGACAGTTCCCTGGAAAATAATTGTGAACACTCGGCAGACATTATCTGAATAGTTGAACTTAAAACAGGACTAGAAAAGATAAAAAGTCTAAGATGCATACACTAGAAACTTAGCAGATTGTTTCCCCGACGAAGTTCCACAACAAGCTTTGTATTTCTTTTTTGAACCGCACGGGCAGACCCTGTTTCTAGGAATCTTCTGTGGTTAACGCCGATAGAAGGAGCAGCAAGAACAATAAACAAAAATGCCAAAAGAGATCATAATATTAGAAGTGTTTGTGAACAACATATTTATTTTAAATCACCTCCCCCCAACCCAAACGTAACTAAACACCAACAAACCAAAAATAGAAGGGAAAAAAAGAACCTTGTCATTTTGCTGCGACGTGATATTATCATTGGTTTTTGTGGAGCTATTGCTCACTTCATCATTAGTGCCGTGACTGCTCTCCTCTACCATGGTTTCTTTGTGCTTCTCATGACTCTCATTATCATCGCAACCTGAAGATCCCAGGAATTCGAGATAAGAGTTAGAATATAATGAATAAACATAAACATGAATGAATCATACAGAGATATAATATGCTACACAGAAACAAATTACCAATTATGGACAGTTCAGAAAGTGAAAATTGCGATGACTAGACAATCGACATTACCAGTAGTACTAGCCTGATTAGGAAGGCAATCAGAATTTGAAGAGCACTCTTCTGCTCCTTGTTCAGCTATTAGAAACTCTATTGCAGCATCAACATCTCCATTGACCTGCTCTAGAATCTGCAACAAGGAATTTATACTTATATGTCAAGCTGTTAATATTCACGCAAGACAAGAAACACACAAACAGAAAGAGGCATGCACTTATATTGCACCTGTTCCACTTTTTCTCTGTTTTCACATCCACTTCCAGCCATAACCACCTTTACCGACCCGGGCTGAAAAGTTTTCATACCAGCTTGAGCATACGGTTTGCTAGCCCTATCTTTCGGTTGATGTGATGGTGCTGAAATGGCATCAGCCTTTCAAAAACTAGAATTAATCAGGAAATAGCTACTATTGAGTTTTAACTATTAATTTGAGAATTAGGAAACAAATGCCAATAAGAACCTTAATTACAATTGACCTTGCAGGTCCATCACAAGGATCATCCTTTAACCGCACACTATTATAATGCTCCCCATCATGATAAGACCTAGAAAAACACCATACCCAAATAAAGCATCAAAATTCATATGCAGGGTCGAGACAATTATTCTGAACTGGTTTTCTATAGAAGCGATTGATATGCACACCTTAAATCTTATATATATATATACGCACAAACAGGTCTATTGCATTTAGAACGATGTTACTAGTTTCCATCTCTTAAATGATACTCCCTCCGTCTCATAATAATTGTCACTTTTGCATTTTTGTTTGTCTCAAAAGAATTGTCACTTTAGAATACCAATACAACATTCATTATTATTTTCCACTAATATAACCTTATTTATTGAAGTTCATTCCATTAACTACTCCACTAACTATAATTAATAGGGTGTTTTAGTAAATGATACTAATTTTACCATTAAAATCAACTAAACTACATTTTCTTAAAACCTGCGCACAACCAAAATACGACAGTTAATTTGAGACGGAGGGAGTAAAATGGTAATATTAGCCTGATAAGAAACTACTAGTTAAAAACTACTCGAGCCACATGTTAGTAAGATCTGAAGATTAATAAACAATACGATCTGAATCCTAGGAATAATCATTAACATAGTTTTCTGTTAATGAATAATAATGAATGGATGTCTGCTCATTGATTTCATCAACATTCCGTCAAAATAACCTAACTAAATTATATCAGCTAATAACAGCTTCCTAGACAAAATTTAATTATCGTTTACCACACTTCATATCAGAATAAACAACGTAGACTATTATTCTAGTACTCTCTGTGATTCTATGGTATTGCTTTTATTAACAGAATAGTGCATTTGAAAGCATAGGTCTCCAAATCATAAAATGAAGACCTAGAGTCTTCCAGCAAGTTGAAGATATGAACAATTATTTGCTTGTTCAGTCATAGATTTAGCATATCGAAAAAATCAATATAATGCTCAGCCTAAAAAAATTGACAACACGGGGAAATTTCACACTATTGAAGGCCTTAGGATACTGGAGGTATGTAAAATACTTAGGCATAACTACACTCATAATAACAATAGACTCCACAGTACTTACAAATGGACCATGTGAACTTGAGAATCATCGAAATTTCTTATGTACCACCGAGGAAACATGTTCTGCATAGGAAAACCAATAAGCGTGTGAATCTCAGTTAATTTAAGAGAGCAACAACATGCATTGCAAAGTCTATATAGAAATTTTAGAAGCACTTGGACAAGTACACTCATGTGTCTTCAATCTTGAAATTCACGATGAAGCATACAAATTTAAAAAACAAAACAAACTTTATGGGGCAAAGATGATATGCTACTTAAATATCTCCACTATGGCACACCCCAATCTTCATTCAGGTGTTAGTAGGAATAATCTAATCAATCAACAGTGTATCATATAAAAAGATGTGACATGAGAATACAAGGGGGGGGGAATTAAACATGTTCAAGGGCTACTCACCCGATGGATGCATATGTTACTATGTGTTACAAGAGAAGCTGCCTGCAATTCCATATGTCCAGCCCAAGTACCATCATTTTCCATGGTCTGGCAATAATCATCAAATGGGACTTCATCTTCAATAAAGGGCTCAAACATCTCCCGGTTTTCCTGTTATCACAGCTTCATGAGTCATGACCATTTATGTAAAAAGAGGGAAACTGATATGGAAAGCTTGCATAATAATTCAAATGTGTACATCTAGCAAAATCTGTCCAGTTTGCATATTCAAAAAAGGGAACAGACTCGACCAATGGTTATGTATAAGAATATCATAGTAAAGATAAGAGTACGTAGGAAATCAGAAATCCTTATGACTGAGCATCTATTTTCTGTTGTTCTGCAACCTCTCCTTATATTTAAAAGGTTAACTATCAATATACAGTCGATTAAGTAGGTAAAGGTCCTGAATATAACAATCATTTGATTGCCCCAATCAATTTTCTTCCTACAGATTTACGACAATATAAACTACAGATTTAACTAAAAGTTTCTGGCCATATTTTTTATTTTTTTTTACTTTCATGATCAGAAGATTTAAAGATAAGAGGGGCCAATTGATTAATGACGTATTATTGTGCAATTAATTCCATATGGATCAAAATCATTACAAAAACAGTTCAGAATCTCAACAAGAAAAGAAAAGGAAAGAAAAATTTGTTTCCAAAACATCATACCAATATGTGTTTCACCACCATGCTGCGGTACTTTTGATGTTCCTCCTCATTACCTTCCAACTGATCAGCAAGGGCTCTGGATAACAATACAACAATACGTATGTTAAAACTATATATAAATGACGCTTTTCACACAACTGACTCGTTATACTGTAAACACGAAGTTCAATGTGACTCACTCTTGCAAGAAGGGAAAAGGGATATGCCATAGAGATCTAAATCTGAATTAATAACTGATAATGAGGCCAGGTTGGTAACTATTGTGCAAGTGCAAATACCTAAGATGCAATGGATTGATGGAACATGACTATTTGCTGAAGAATGATACTCTACTAGACATGATACAAATAATAGTAATTGCCGATGGAAAGAAGCATTAAAGCAGACCTGAAGAAACAATTACCGTCTGCTGTCACTTCGACAATGCGAAGGCCTAGAGCATCCACCTGAGTCCGAAATTGAGAAGTAACATCCTGTTTTCCCTGCTTCTTGTTCTGTCACAAAATAAATGACCAATCACAAATAGCCGAGTATACAAACTACATTCATCATTCCTATTAGCATTACCAAACTTAAATTTGGGTTTGTTACTTACAGAATTGATATAGAAGGTATCATCATTCGTAATTTTCAAATCTTTTACACTAATATCAGATACAATTAGATATCTTAATACTATCAATCGTGGCATTTTGAAATAGTTTGTACTGACGGGTCTGTTTAGATTGACTTATTTTAGCTTATCTACTGATATAAGTTTGACGAGACTTTTACTGTTACGAACTTGTGAAAACAGTTCATAACATATTCTCCAAGACGGTTTTAAAAACAACTTATAACTTATATGAAAACAATTTAATATTTTATCCTATGCTATAGAAATAATATATAATCACTGAAGATTGAATGCAGATAGATAATTAAAAAATAAAAAAACTTGAACGAAATATGAAGAAGGTGAAGAGTACATACTTGTGGGTTTTGTGGCTTCTTCTGTGGTGGTTTCTTGTGTTGCTTCGGTTTTGCCATGTTGATGTTCTAAATCGGAAAAAGAAGACAGAGATTTATGTTTAAAACGTCGGTTGTAGAGGGAAGACAGGCGCAACTGAACTGAAATAGAACAACTTACTTAGGTGGGTGTTACCAGCCCATGGGCTTCGCAAACATAGCTCAAAAGGGTTTTATTTTAAAAAAATAAAAATAAATACTTTTTCCATTCCTTTGTTAAATATGATAAGTTATACATTGTAAACTACTTGAATTAATAAAAATAAACTATAAACTTGTGAAGAAACAACTGTTATCAAATGAGAAATTTTATGACCGAATAAACCAAACTAGTCGAGTATACCTTGTTTGAGTCATGTCTCCAAGGCCAAGACTATGGTACAGTGGAAATATCAACTTCATTGAGGGACAAAACTAGACGAACTAACAGACCCTGCTCCAAAATAAACAAATCTCTCATCCACTTGAGATCACATACTCATTCATTTCCCACAAACTATCATATACCAATCACTCAACCGCACTCTCATAGACCAAAAAGTATCTTTGGAACGGGATTCTGAGAGGAATTGCCCCTACCCTTCCATAAGGATGTAGAAAGGTCAATAACACCTTTAGTGAACCAATATTGTTGAGGACAAAATCCTTATTTGATGTTTTAAAGATTACAAACATTTAATACTTGTTTTTTAACTTGTTATCTACTAATGAATTTTGTGAGAAATGTTTCATGAGAATGTTCTTAACATAAGAA
>Ga0228710_1008489_pt1 | contig 14701 bp, 7 predicted proteins | sample MedpolnodulmetaG_FD_177995 | JGI IMG/M metagenome (GOLD analysis project Ga0228710, IMG submission 177995) | Root nodule microbial communities from Medicago polymorpha collected in Santa Monica, California, United States - pink nodules | ecosystem: Host-associated > Plants > Roots > Nodule...
AAACCATTACAAATCAATTAATTCCTTTTCACTCAAAAATCTGAACCCTTTTTCTAAACCCTAATTCCATTTCAAATTCAATCAAATTCACCATCTTCAATCTTCACCAAAACAGAAAAGATATATCCACCGTGAAAACAAATGTGCAGTAATAGTAGATTAAATCATTGATTAAATCAGAGCATGGTTATGATTAAATCATTGAATTCAAATATAATTCTGTTTGCCTAAAAACGATTGCGTGATTTCCAGTTTTGAATATGATTCAATTTTAATCATGTTGTCTCGTCTCGGTTGTGGACATATGAAGTTCATGATTTTGTACATGGAATATCTATTGTGGCATGTGTTCATAATTTTAATTCGAATATGATTCACGATTATACGGTGATATTTTAATAGGTAATTGTTTGCCTATTAAGATATGATTCATATTTTATGTTTGTTACCGTGTATATATGATATACATGAATAAGCTGATTCTTTTGATTCAAAGGAAAAACCGAATGTTTTTAATTGGCTAGAAGCATATATTGTTTTGTTAAAGTTTTGTTTCAACGCTTTTTCTGAAAATAAATAATTTTGTATGTATGTACTATGTGATACTGCAATGGCCAAAATCAAAAGATGTACCATATGATAGTGCTACCATAAATTGTTTGCTTTGATTTCGGTAACAAACATAACCTGATATGCTGATTAATCTGTTAAAAGCATGATCTCGTATAATTTAAATTTCCATATTAGATATGTGAATATAGATATGGATGCACCGAATGAATTCAATTGGTGTTGAAATGGAATTAGGGTTTAGAAAAAGGGTTCAGATTTTTGAGTGAAAATGAATTAATTGATTTATAATGGTTTGGTTCGGTTCGGTTTGGTTCGTAACAATTAATTACGGTTAACAACGGGTGAAACCATTGCATGATATGTTTGAATGTGAGCAGTTCTACATGTTCTCTCTTTTAATTTAAATAAATCTAAACCACTTATTTAATCTATTGGTGTTTTTCTCGTGGTTCACCGGTGAGGGACCTAATTGGACCCTCACCCTAGAATCCACCGTTAAATAAATCATTTATTTGTACAAAAATAAATAAAACATGTTATTAAATTTTCAAAATATCACTTTTCTTTTATAATTTAGTTATTTGTAATGGTACATGGTGTTTATTTTATTGATTATGCATAACCATCAAAGATATACCATATCTTATATCGTTCATCAAAAATTCTATCCATTAAATTTTAAATCCACAAATCAATGGTTCCAAAGGGACTTGTGTACGGGTACACAAATTTAACCATTTGTGTACCTTAAAAGCCACCTTACCTAAACTGGAGGCCATGAATCCCATGTTTTTCGGTAATGAAGAAGTTTAATTGGCCTAATGCTTTTCTTGATTATCTTGGTATGAATAGCATTGCCCTTTTTGGATCTCAAACTCATCTCACTATATAACTTAGATGATGTGGCAAGTTGACTATATAAAAACTTTATTTTCTTAATTCATATGTAATAAAACTGGCATGTCACCATTTTAAATTAAAAAAAAAATCAAAATAAAATTAGGTCTCTACTATTTTCTCCCTTTTAATTTGTCCTAACCTAAATTATAATCTAAACAATCAAAAAAGAAGAAGAAGAGAGTTATGAGCTTAAATCCCTATACCCAAAATCTTAGAAAGGGAGAAGAAGAAAGAAGCATTAGAGGTTGAAATCGAAAAACCCATAAACAAAATACAATAAATCGCGATTGAAGAAGTACAAGTTTTTGAGGAGGAAGAAAAGCGAGTTTTGGACAATGTTAATAAAGTTGATGTTCATATGTATAAAGTATGTAGAACACTTTATATTTTTCATGAACAAGATATAGATCACTTTATGTTCAGGTGACTTTTAAGCAGTAAAAATAAATTATAATATTGGAAAAGCAAAGACGAACTCAATTATTTATACTCCGAGGTTGTCCTTGTCTTGTCACCCACATAGAGTACACAACACAAGTTATAAAGAATTATTTAAAAGATTTTCTTTGGACTAATACTTTTAAGCAGTATGTGTGTGTTGAGCACAATGTCTAGGACAGTCTTGTCAAAGTTTTATTTTTTTAACAAACCAAAATCAACTTGTCAAAGTTATTTTTAAACAAGCCAAAACCAGTATTGTCAAAGGTACTGAACCTAATTGCCTTGGGTTAAATGAAAAAGGAAGTGGTGAAAGGTATGATGAAGAAGGAGATAAATGGAGTTGTGATGGTGATGCTGAAGGTGTAAGGTTTGATGATAGTGTGGATACCATGTGTACTACATGTCAAGATGTTTATGAAGGTGAAGAAGTTCATCCCAAGTAAATAGGTCTATATAGAGTTGGAATTAACACCAAGTAGTCCTATATAATTAATTAAGATGTGTTCCAAATCACCAATGAAAAAAAATTCTCCCAAAAAGAAGATTAAGGTGACTTTACCTGTTTGTGTTACAAGGGATAATAAAGGAAAAATATAAGAGGATGGGGAATACTTTAGTGAAGCAGATTTAAATGGCTGCGGGTGTGGGTGTGGAGGAAATATGAGTTTTTAGTACGGGGGCGAGAGATGCTTACACCAGCCCCGCTCCGCATCCACTTTTTGAAATTTACTTTATTAACTTTTGTAATTTTATTTCTATAAGCACAACCTATTTTAATATATTAATACTCTTTAAAAACATGTTTATTATAATTATTTTGCTATTTTGAAATTTTATTAATAGATCTTTAATTATAAATATAATTATTGTTTTTTGTTGCTATGAAAAAATATGCATTTTTTAAATATTTTATAAAAAATAGAGTTTTTGCGGGTGGGGGCGGGGCCGGGAGACCCGTCCCCATAGGGGCGGGGTTGGGTGTTCAATTTTTACCCTAATATAGTTTGGGGACGGGTGCATGGAAGCGGGGGCGGGGATGAGGATGCTTAAACCCGCCCCGCCCCATTGCCATGCCTAGGCTTAGATGCATTTTGACCATCTATCTTCACGAAACTTGTGATTTTAATTCCCTGTAAAAAAAATTACAATTTTACTAACTTATTTCATAAAAAAACTATAATTGCAAGTTCTGAGATTTAAACGTGAATAAAAACGTTAATCCTAACAATATCAGTATTCTTGTTTGAACTTTTTTTTTCTTTGAAGAATGTTAAACATTGCATCAGGGATATTGATTAAGCAACCAACAAGAAGAAAGATTTTATTAAAATGTTGTTCGATAATTTATTTATAAAAATTTAAACTGCAAATTAGGGACATTGATTAAGCCGTCAACAAAAGAAAGATTTTATTAAAACATCGTTGTGTAATAATAATCACTTAATCAAAAGTAACAATTTATATTTTTAATACAATTTTTAGTGTTGATTCGTTAATCGATGTCCGACCCTAGTTAACAAGAACATTTTTCTTATATCTTTGTGAAAGTGAATTCTATGTGAGATTCAAAATAGTGATACAAAGTGTGCACACTACAAATTCATCCAAACCCCACCCAAAAGGTATTTTTTAAAATTTGTTTCTCTAAATTCATTTATTTAAATGTATCCCTGATTAGTATTACCAATTTGCCTGAGAATATGATAAATCAACGTTGAGTTTATTTATTCATAGAGGGTCATTTATTAATAGGTCGACAAATTTATTACTCCAACAATTTTTCTTAATACCATATTTTTGTTAGACGTTTCTATAATAAGGGACGGAGGAAGTAACTGATATAGCCAATCTATAATGCTATAGATTTGTGTGGAATTCGAGCAAATCATTATTGTTATGCGATACAGTATTTAGTACACAGTGTTGTCAAATCGTCATTGCTTATAATTCAATCATGTGTGAAACTTCAATTTGGTCCATGCTATTTGTATTTGGTTTCTGAAGTATAAAAAATAAAGAAATAATTCCTAAACGGTCACTAATAATAAGTAGATTGAACGGCTACCCACCAGTTCGACCGACGGTCCGGTCCAGTTTTTAACACTATGACTTTACTTGTTCATATTGTTAAATTCAAGCATCATTTAATGTTAAATAAATTATTTTTTTTAAGAACTTAAACTAGTCTATCTAAATTGACAACATAGATAATCGAAACAACCAAATGTGATTTTAAAGCCGTAAAGAACTCCCAAAATCCTAAATTACTTTACTCCAGCGGTACTTATATTCGTTCACCTTTTTTTCCAATTTGCTTTTTGCCAATTTTGCTTGGAACCGGACATTTTTGCTATGCTAAACTTCAATCGTTCACCTTTTTCTCTTCTATCTATGATGCACACAATGTTAAGTTTTTAATTTGGGGTACCAACGTGAATTTGAAAAATGACATGTGTATATTCTCAGATTTAATCAAGTGCATAATTAATTTTTTTTTTTTTGTTAATAGTGATCAAGTGCATAATAGATATGCAATATTTTGACCAGGTTGCTACATTATTCATTGAATAGTGCATAATAGATATGTAATATTTTGACCAGGTCGCTACATAATTACTATTTTTTAATGTTAAGTTATTTATGTATCAAATGAGATGAAATTCATTGAACCAGAATTATAAGAAGTTATAGATTTTCTAAATAAGTTGTATGGATTACTAATAACATAAGAAATGAGTCAAGTGGAAATGTTGTAAATTTCAGAGCTTATAGTATCTATTAATCACTACTTAACAATTGGAGAAAACAATAACTTACTTAACATTAATTGAATATATAGCTTATTAGTCTCCTATTACAGTCATAGGAGGAGGATCCTTGCAACAAAAAAAAAAAGTCATAAGATCTGTCACATATGTCTAGTAAAATGTTACTCTTGTTCCACAAGATACATCTCGATCAGTACAATTCACTCTATTAGTTCCAGTTACGTCGTAACAAAGTCGGATTTCATGGATTTGGAGTGGCACTCCACTGTTGCCGCCTCCTATGCACCGGAATTGTGGTACAATGTTACCAAGAACTCCCTAAAGAAAGCTTCTAATATCACTTAGGAGATAAGTTCGATTGGGATTGGGTTTAAAGGAACTTTTTATAAACATATTAAAAAGATTATAATCTTTATGAATTCTTATGGCCGTATCAAAATACTGACTCTGGTCCATAAATTCGTAAGTACATCTACCGTGTGTGTCCCATTGGCTGTTCCAGAATCTAAAGTTATCTCCCAATATATTGGGCCAAGCGTTTTTCAAATCCTGATATTTCAAATTACACTGTAAAAAAAAAAAAAAATATTCACAGTACAAATGCATAAATATTTAAATTATTTGAGATTAACCCAGTTCATGTTTAGGAATTTTGGAATCTCGAGTAGAAATTAAAAACCACTAAGATTATTAATTATCAACTTTAATTAACATTACAAGAAAATTTACTTTGTAGCTAAGGTACCGTTTGACCTGACTTATTTTAAACTTTTTTACTCCATAAAAGTAGAAGTTGGGCCAAACATGTATTTTGATAAGCTCTTGGTAAAAGAAGTTTCTTATTTTTCTTGTGTAAAATAACCGAATTAAGTACTTCTGGCAAAGCTGAAGAGAGTTACTTTTAAAAACTCTCGGCTACTTTTTCAAGAGTTACTCCCTTCGATTCCAGGTTCAAACATTTTATACATTGATTATTTTTTTATTCAAAATGATAAACTTGCCATCAATAAGACGTAGTATAATAAACATTATAATAAAAGTACAGTACAATATAGAATGGTTCATATAAAGTATAATAAAATTCAAATACATTCAATTTTTTACTCACACATTTAGTCAAAAAATAATAATATAGAACGCTTCATATATAATATATAGATAGTATCATCATAATAAACTTCCTTGTAATCGTAAAAAAAAAAACTTTGTAGTAAATTATGGTAAAAGAAGATTCTTTTTTTTTTAAAAATATTAAATTAAAATTTAGCCAAAAAGAGTTTTGTAAAAATGTTCTATCAAATAAAATTCAATTTCAAAATAGTCTTAAGCTAAAAATAAAAAATTCATTACTCTGATTTTAAATGCATGTCGCAATTGATCACTTCGCACATGTTAATACACAATTTTGATCATTAATATATTTAGTTATTAAGAGTAAAAATTTATTAAAAAATTGAAATTTTAAAAATATTCATCGACAAAAATCAAATGACATCTTGTTTACTAACATTTGTCTTTCTATATCAGTTAAAAAAATCTGGTCAAATTAAGTTATTCCACAAGGAATTGAATGGAGTGAGTACCAAACGACTTCAACTTTAATCAAATGACATTTTGAAAGATCTTTTTTTCCTACATTGATTCAAAAGTTACTTTTAACCCTAAAAAAAGCTGGGCCAAACGCAACCTAAGAATGTGCACATTTGATTATTAATTAACCAAAATTGACATGAAAGATATAAAACTTACCACTGAGGAGTCAAAAAATTTACCACCAGGGCAATAGAACGGACCTGGTTGCCAACCGGGACCCCGATATTTGATGGGCCAAACACCATGGATACTAAAACTATTTCTTGGGAATTTTCTGCATCGTGTAAATGGCCACTGGAACGAGACCACAAGGTAATCATACTCAATTCCCGTTGTATATGTGAAAAAACAAATAACAAAATAAACTTGAAAAGGAAATTTCATTTTTTTCAGTGTTTCTCAAAATGTGTTTTCTTTTGTTAGAGCTTCGAACTATGTTGCATATTAATAGTATGTAAGATTGTTAAAGTAGGTTAAAGGTTGGTTGCACACAAGTTTCATCCTTGATATGTTTGTTTTGTTTGGTTGCACACAAGTTTCATCCTTGAATGAGTTGTTTGGTTACTAGCAAATGTATTTTTTTTTGTTTTGTTGAATTCTCTTGGTGTTTGGTATATGTTTTTTGATCTTGCATTACATTTAATATTTTTTCCCAGTTTTTATCTCTTTGGATATAGCTGATTTGTTTTCTTTATTTCTTTCAAGGTTATTGTTCAGAGATGGCTGACGCTCATGATACCGATAAGAACATTGAGGTGTAGAAAATCAAGAAATTGATCAAGGCTCTTGAAGCTGCCTGAGGAAATGGGACGAGTATGATTTCTCTTATCATGCCTCCGCGTGATCAAATTGCTCGTGTTACTAAGATGCTTGGCGATGAGTTTGGAACTGCTTCAAACATCAAGAGTAGGGTGAATCGGCAGTCTGTGCTTGGTGCAATCACTTCTGCTCAGCAGAGGCTTAAGCTTTATAACAAGGTCCCTCCAAATGGGCTTGTTTTCTATACTGGTACAATCGTGACTGACGATGGGAAGGAGAAAAAGGTGACCATTGATTTTGAACCATTTAGACCTATCAATGCGTCTCTTTATCTTTGTGACAACAAGTTTCACACTGAAGCTCTCAATGAGCTATTGGAATCTGATGACAAGTTTGGATTTATTGTCATGGATGGTAATGGCACGTTGTTTGGGACCTTGAGTGGTAATACGAGAGAGGTGCTTCACAAGTTCAGTGTCGATCTTCCGAAGAAGCATGGAAGAGGAGGGCAATCAGCCCTGCGTTTTGCTCGTCCTCGCATGGAGAAGCGTCATAACTATGTGAGGAAGACTGCTGAGCTTGCAGCCCAGTTTTATATCAATCCTGCTACCAGCCAGCCTAATGTGTCTGGATTAATACTTTCTGGTTCTGCTGATTTCAGCTGCTATGCCAGTATGTTTTATTTTCTCATCTAAACATTATCTGAACAATTGTCAAACGGGTTTCAGTCTTAATAAAAACGATAAGCAAAGTAGAGTTTATTCATTATATGTTGAAGAATTGTGTTTTGCAACAAGAAATTAATAGCCATATAAAACACATTGTAGATTGTTTTTTGTTTTTGAATATTATTGCGGTTATGTGAATAGAACAAACAAGCAGTAATATGAACATATAGACAAGTGGACCTAATATGAAAGCCCTAATAATTACATATTCACAATATGTATGTAACCTGCACACTACCAAACAGAAATTGAATCATAAGAAGTTAAAAGTTAAAACAATCCAGTTAATTTTTCTTCATTTGCATAATCAATCTATGATAGCCATGTTGGGAAAGCTATACGATGCCGATGCAGTTACTGACCTTATGTATGTTACACATCTACAATTTGTGTATTTCTTAATACTTTGGTTCCTTATTTTGAATTGTAAAATCTTTCTTGATCTGCTTTATTACAGTTATGAAATGCTTCCATTGGAGGAACAGCTTGAAATTGCTCACCAGGTTGGAACAACTCGATCACAAATTCTCTCAAATCTAATTGATCTGTCTCTTGGAACAAGCTTCTTGTAAGAACGGTCATCGTTTGTAAATCAAGAAACAAGACTGCCCATGTCTTGCCAAGTTTTTGGCAGAGTTATTCTCTTTAATAAAGTTGCATTTATCTTTAATTGCTTCAACATGGTCAAAAGCCTTGGGTAAGTCATCGTTGCTAGCAGTAGATACAGGTAGCCTCTGGGCAGTGATGTACAAAATTGATTCAGATGATAGGTTTCATATTCTGTATATCAAAGATTAAATTGTACTTATCCTCCATCCTGGAGCAATTAATGGAAAGGCCCAAGTGGGATGTAATGTAATGTAACAAGCATATTCTCTAGGCATGGGTCAGAAGGACGAGTGTGCCAAATTCCCAAGTGGGATGTAATGTAACATGAATTTTGTTAATTTGTTCACCTAGAGAAGCAAGTTAGAAAACTGAAACATTAGAATGTAGGTTCTTTTCTGTATGTCAGCATTTAGAATTCTTTGTTGTAACATTATGTAATTAGTCTTTTTTCTCCGATTCAAAATATGATGGTTTAGATTAGAGCAGATGAAATAACATGAAGGTTTAGTCACAAATGAATGACATTGTAATTTAATTGTCATATATTACATGTTTGTCCTTGTAGAATAAAACTGTCTGAAACTGGTCCATCTGATTCTTTAAACAGGATCTAACGTTTGTCAAAGGAATAAACAACATGGTGGTGTTTACGGTGGGGAGGGGGATTTAATTCCATCAAAAATACCTTTTGTTTGGATTATAGAATCCGAATGATGTTTCGTCTTCTATATTCTATAATTCGATCTAGATAAAAACTGAAGGAAAACAAAGAATCATGCTGATGTTTGTATAGAGTGTGCAAACATACGCTTCGGTAAATAGAACCCGAAACTTTTCATGATACTTTAGATTATACTATTTGAAATGTATCAATCATTCGAGAAGACTGTGTATAGGCAAATTGTAGTGTACAAATACACACATTTTAGATTATATAATTCAAACATTTAATAAACAGTTTAGATTATATAATTCGAGGCAGAATCAATGATTTTTTTGGATGATACATAATGTTTTCACAAAATGGCAAATCAGATTGATTTAAACATGCATTCGATCAAATTATAAGAAAATACTTTAATGGAAACGGTATGAAATAACACAAATTAAACATAGATTGTACAAATTAAACACACATTATCCGTAGGTTACATTAAAATATTCAAACACAAGATTAAAATCATCATTTGTTCAAATGTTACAACACCCCCGTATGTGGATGTCGATCATCCAAGTACCCACCCTAATAATCTCTGGCCCCGATTCCCTGAAAGTGTTGAAATATCCAAGCCCGCAAAGTCAATGTAACACTCCGATATTTATAATTGTCAGTTTTTATAATTTTATTTATTTATCTAATAAATTATTTGATGAATTATTACCATTGTAATTATTTAATTAAAAGGGACTGATTTCGTTAATTCTATTATTAACTTTGATTAAGTCAATCGAACTATTCCTTGGTGGGTCATTGCCATTACACGTGAAAGGTTTACTCTTACTAGTGTTGAAAATTCTAAATCTCCCTCATTAGTCATCATACGTTCCTTCTAATTGCAGAAGATGTGGCCATGAGTTACAAGATTTTAGGCACACGTTATTTTGGTTAAAGGAGTTAAAGAGCAAGACCAACACGTTCATAATCACACTTACTCAAATCGTGCACTCTCTCCTCCTTTTCATTGCTAAACGTGTGGTTTCTATTGTTCATTCACTAAAGGAGCAACTCATAATTTTCATTACTATATCAACAATCTTTTCTTTTATTTCTGAAACAATCATCCATAAACTTCAAATATTATCTACCTAATAAGCCATGATCAACCACAAATACCCAAGGATAGGCGCTAGATATATTATATATGCATGTATATCACTGGTTACAAAGAAAGAGAAATCATAGAACCAAACCTCCAATTTGACTCATTAACCAATCTTACCCCTCTCTTAGACAAAAAATTATTCTTGTTCATTTCTATTAGCCACAAAGGAAAACTAGCGTACACATTTTGTTCCTTTCACTAAGTTACATGCCTACCGTAAGTCCACAATTGCTTAAGTCCATAATTGTTGCATTAGGAAGTTTGAAAATAGATAAATTATAGCAATTTCTTATCTCATATTCCATTCTCATATTTTCCAAAGTCCATCAATCAATTCCTATCATATCATCTTGTCAAAATAATACATGCAGCGAGAGAAATTGTGTGTAGCTGCGAATTTGAGGTTTATAGTCATGACTTAGGAAGAAAAGCACATGAGGTTAGGGCACTTTCCCGTACTTATCATAACTCTAACTAATGATTAGATATTATAATTTAAAAAGTATAATTCGTAATTGTTGTTGAAGAGAAATGAAATTAAAATAGAAACTAATGTGGTAAAATTTACTCTTTTACGAAGCTGATGAATTTTAATTATGTTATATATAATATTTGTGTATGAGGATGTGATGTGAAATGATATATGTGAAGAAAATTGTGATTGTATTATGTCTTATATGTTTTATGATGTTGAGGAAGAAATGTAGATTTTTGATACATTAAAGAAAGGAAGAAAGAAAAAAAGGAAATGTGAGTTTTCAGAAAAGATTGATTTTTGGGTCATGTGCATGATGATTATTAATATTTGATTGTGTTTGTCTAAGTGGTGAGATTGCATTTATCTTTTCATCGTCATGCATGTCACATGCATTTTTGTGTGGCTTATTGACAAGTTAAATAATTATGTTTGCCTGTGTGGCGGTTGAATAATTATGTTTGCTTAAGTGACAGTTAAATATTCCGCATTATATCCGGATCATTTAGTTTTTAGGAGTATGTATTGCATTCCATAAGAACTAAAATAAAAATAAAGAAAGAATGATTCAGACCACTATACAACCTATAATTGTCCCTTTAGATCTAGATCAAAATTCTCACAAAGAAGTAGGAAGAAAGTGTTTTCTTTTGCTTTTAGAGAGAAGGTGAGTAGAGAGAAAAGCAAGGAATGAAATCAGTTAATGGGTACAATGAGTGGAAGATATATTTAGGCTAATGCATATGCACATATGTTAGATTCCAAAAGATACCAAAACTCCCAATACTTTAGCCACATAAGCATTACAAGCACCTAAAAATTTACTGAATCCATTCTCCATCGCAATTTTGAATGAGACAAGCACAACCTACTTTCAATCCACAGTTTCTAGCACAATGTATATGAGGAGGTGAGGTGACGTCCATGCAATGTTCACATGTGCTCGATTCAAAGAACCAATACAACCGTCGTTAGTAAAAATATCGAGCTCTCAAATTGTTGCATATCATCGATAAACATAAACAAATATATTTTTACACTTTTATATTTTAAAAGCTTGATTACATAAATGATAAATAATGAACACTTTTACACTTTTATTTCCTTAACTAGTTGTGCAAGCGCGCGCGCGCACGCATAGTGGTATGTTTTAATGAAGTTTAACATTGTAGAGTTTTATATTTTTAAAATCTATATGGTAAACAAATGGCTTGCACGGATTAATTCTCATTTCTAATGAAAACCCTAGGTATATAATCGTGCGTTGCACGAGTTTGATTGAAATGTTTTTAATAATTTGTTTTTTTAGTAAAAATAACAATTTTTGTAGGCTAGTTGAATTATTCTTTGATTACAAAAAAATTCCTCTTCAAGTCAATGAAGTATATAAAGAGATAGAAAAAAAATTGCTCTTGACAAAGATAATAAGTCATTCATTTGTATATAAAAATCAATAAATCAATAGAACATCCTTAAAAAATAAATAATTAGATAAATAAATAAACAGAAGTGTAGTTGAATGGTCTGGTCCTATATAAACCTTAGTATATTTTTCAATATATGTTTTTAATCTAATAAAACTGTGGATGACAAAAAAAATCTATTAGTTTTTGTTGCACGGGTTTTACATAACATGCCTTTAGAATTTTTTTTCATCAAAAAATAATAATTTTGAATAAAGTAGGATTTTCAGAAATGGATACTTGAATGTGAAACATACGAATTAAACTTTTTGATTATATTTTTGGTGGCATAAACATATAGACATACTAAACATAAGATGCTAAACATATAGACATGCATGTTAGAAACAAAAATTAAAGTGGGGGTCCAAACATGAAGGTGGGGGTGCAGCTGTATTATGGGGGGGTGTGTATAGTGAAAAAGTAGAGAAAACAGAGAGTGCAGTGGGCTTAAGCAAAAAATGAAATGGGCTGGGTTATGGAGCGGGTCAGATGGGTTGTGGGTTGTGTTGGAGCGGGTTAGGGTGTTGTATAAATGGGGTTTGTAGTTAGAAAAATTTCATTTTTACAAACCCCTTCTCTCTCTCTAGTGGCCCTTCTCTCTATCATCTTCTTCTATTTTATTAAGAACACCGACGGTGCTCCTTCCCACTCTCCAGAATCCGGCGAGGCTTACGGTGGGAAGAGGGTTTCCGGCGCGGTGGCCGACCACCCTTGGTGGCGGCGCCGCCGACGGAAACCCATTTTATTTGATTAATTTTTTGTTGTTTTTTTTGTTAATCCTCTCCTACTCCTTCTCTTTCTCCCCCTTTTTTTTTGACTTCAAAATACTAAACCCAAACCACAAAAAAAACCCTAGATCTATAAAATATAAATTAAAAGGAAAGTTACCTATTTTTTATGGAAACAGTTTGATTTGTGTCCGATTTTGAATGGGTGGTTTTTGTATTGATGTTGGATTTGTATTGGATTTTATTGTTGCTGCTACCTCTTCTGTTGTGATTGCAAGTTCTTTATATAGTGCCAGGATTGATTCAGGGTTTGTTGAAAATCTGCTGAAAATTTGTAGCTTGGGGAGGAGAATAAGCAGTGTTATTGCTGGATTAATAAGGTTGAGAATTGGTTTGGGATGGAGAAAGAAAGAAAACGCGCACTGTGTTGTTTTTTGGATGATGACCATTTTTTTGGATTTTTATCAAACAATAATAATAAGAAAGAAAAATTAAAAAGGTGACTATACAGATTTGGACAATTGGACTTATCTTAAAAGAGGTAATTAAAATAAAAAGAAATATTGATTTATTAAAAATTAAAAATAAAATCAAGATTAATTTAAAATAAAAGATGGAAATAAAGATTAAAAATAAAAACAGAAAAGGGCCTGACTCGAAACCAAAAATGAGGTATTTTAAAAAATCTCTCTGTCGAATTTTTCACTGAAACATCAGAGATCGATCAGGGTCAAACGACACCTGTCAGTGGTATCTTAGGTCAAAAAATGGGGTATGACTGATGCCCCTATTTAAGTTTCTTCGTCTGGAGATTTGAAGATGAAATCCTTGATTTGACGGGTCGAAGAGACTTAAATACAGAGTACACCATTTTTGACTTAGGATGTTATGAATGCTCGTGATGTAATTATGAATGCAGGACGACAAAGACGATTTGAATGGAATGAGAAACAACAACAGGTCCCCCAAATTCGTTGAAGAGAGGGATCCGACTCTGCTAGGGGAATGCAGTTTCATTGGGGAAGATGATTGTCCACTATCGTATTGGTTCGGAACGATGGCTTAATGGAGACAAAACTTTTAAGTGACAGCTCTCGACTAGGCACACTGGGGATGACACTTTCGAGAAAATAAAATGTGATTTCAAACTGTTTATTGGTTGGAACTGACTGTTCGAAACATGATGAAAGGTAACTCAAGCGGTCCGTTGTTTAGGACTGGCGGTTTGAAACAAGATAAAAAGGTAAACTTAAGCGGTCCGTTGTTTAGGACTGACAGCTTGAAACAAGCCAAAAAGGTAAACTCAAGCGGTCCGTTGTTCAGGACTGGTAGCTTGAAACAAGATAAAAAGGTAAACTCAAGCGGTCCGTTGTCTAGGACTGGCGGCTTGAAACAAGACAAAAAGGTAAACTCAAGCGGTTCGTTGTCTAGGACTGGCAGGTTGAAACAAGATAAAAAGGTAAACTCAAGCGGCCCGTTGTTTAGGACTAGCAGCTTGAAACAAGATAAAAAGGCAAACTCAAGTGGTCCATTGTTTAGGACTGGCGGCTTAAAACATGATAAAAAGGTAAACTCAAGCGGTCCGTTGTTTAGGACTAGCGGCTTGAAACATGATGAAAAAAATAACTCAAGCGGTCCATTGTTTAGGACTGGTGGCTTGAAACAAGATAAAAACGTAAACTTAAGAGGTCTGTGTTGTAGCAACAAAAGCAAGTATTTATGTTATCGTCTCCACAGGGACTGGTGCGATATTCTAAGCCGTTCAACAATCAATATCGTTCTGAGCTAGGGTTGTCGGGTATTTTGTTTCATAAACTATCAGCTAAGAATTTATAAAC